>JACCDZ011878992.1_pt1 | contig 14640 bp, 13 predicted proteins | sample 7449551 | NCBI WGS metagenome assembly JACCDZ01 (sample SAMN15323452, study PRJNA562643) | freshwater metagenome | isolation source: river surface water | place: USA:Blue River Watershed | collected 2017-08-18 | reverse complement strand
TTCGATGTTGAACCAAACAGCGCAAACTGGATTTCACCCATTAGTTTTGTACTCGACAACGACAACAAAGCTAATATGGAAATTCACTTCGACCATCATGGAGCAACTGGTTTGTTGCACAACCGTTACTATGTTGAAGACATGCATGGAAACAAACTGGATTCAATTGATGTGAAAGTTGGAAACATTGCAAGTGTCAAAGAAAACAAAGCAACAGCTAACTTCAGCGTATACCCAAACCCAGTCGACGATATATTGACAATCTCCATCCAAAGTACGTCAACAGATAACGCAATCCGAATTGTGGATGTTTTAGGAAATTTGATTGTTGACGAAAAGATGAGTTCGACCAAAAAATTAGATGTAAGTAACTTCAAAAATGGAGTGTACATTTTGACAGTGTACAGCAACGGATCGTTGGTTCAAACAAAACGAATTGTTGTGAGACATTAATCTTCACATGAAAGCATAAAAAAAAGGGACTTTTCGAGTCCCTTTTTTTATACCTTATTTCAAAGAAGTCAATCTACACTTTGATTCCTTTTACAACTCTATCTTTTCGTTTCGTTTTCTTGAGCTTTTTGACAGAAACCATCAAAAACGCATTACCAGAAGCTGAATTGGCATAGAATGTTTCGTTTCCGTATTGTACTTCACCTCCCTTTTCTGGTTTCCAATCGGCAACGAGATAGTATTTTCCATTGGTTTGATTTTGACGAACTGCAAATTTCAATGTCTTCCCAGGTCCCACTTCAAATCGAATAAAAACTTCTCCTTTATCACCGAATTTTTCAAAAATACACTTGGTACTTGGATTGATAATCAATCGATCCTCTTGCTTGTTTTCATTAACGACTAATTTTCCATCTTGCGAAATCTCTTGCGATCCATTTTTGACACTTCGCTGCAATATTATTTGAGAAGATGTGTAAAATTGGACTTTCTTCATATTGTCTGCGTCCAACTCGTATTCTTTTTTAATTTCTTCCGTCAACGGAACGCGCTGACTACAACTCATCGCTGAAAGTCCGATGATTGTGAAAAGAACAAATTGCATTTTTCTCATTTGTTTTGTTTTAATTGATTGATTACACTCATTCGTTGCTAAAAAAGCTCTCACAAAATTAACTTTTTAACCGTGTCAAAAATAATGCCTTTTGTGATTAAAACGAGATAATCAAGTGAAATGCTTAACTTTGAATTCAAAAACATCCCATGAAATTGCATATCAAATCCTTCACTTTTAATCCTTTTCAAGAAAACACCTACGTGGTGTACACAGACTCAAAAGACGCAGTCATTGTTGATCCGGGATGTTATACCCGAGAAGAAAAACAACACCTGATTGATTTTATTACTGATAATCAGTTGACAATTCATGCAATTTTAAATACACACTGCCACATTGATCATGTATTGGGAAATTCATTTCTGATGCAAGAATATCGTGTTGATCTATACGCACACCCACTCGATTTACCGACATTGGAAATGGTACCTTACGCGGCGAAAATGTACGGATTTGAGGGGTACGAAACTTCGCCTTTACCTACCCAATTGTTGGCAGACGAACAAACTTTGCAGTTTGGTGGGATCGTATTAAACGTATTGGTTGGTCCTGGACATGCACCTGGGCACGTGGCGTTTTACAATGCGGAAAACGGCATCATTTTGAGCGGTGACATTTTGTTTAGAGGAAGTTTCGGACGATATGATTTACCCGGAGGAGATTTGGAAACACTCAAGAAAACACTCAAAGATGTGATGTTTCAACTTCCAGAGCACACCGTTGTTTATTCCGGTCACGGAATAGAAACGACAATCGGCGAGGAGAAAAAATTCAATCCGATTTGGAATTATTAAACCTCGGAGAAAGAGAAATTACTCGAATGAAATCAAGATTGCACCTTTGTCAACAACATCTTGTGCTTGAATTTCGATGGATTTCACCACGCCAACCCCTTCTGATTTCAAAACGTTTTCCATTTTCATCGCTTCTAAGGTCAATAGTGCATCGCCCACTTGTACTTCGTCACCCACTTGCACATCAATGGACACAATTCGTCCGGGCATCGGAGATTTCAATTGTTGCAATTTGCGTACTTTGATTTTGTCTAATCCGAGTTCAGAAATCAGCTGGTCTAGCGGTCCGTCTTTGGACACCAGAAACTCGCGGTGATTGATTTTCAACTTGAGTTTTCGATCTTCCAAGTTTTCTTCCATCACCTCTCCGTGAAAAACAGTTCCTTTGTGAATCACACTGAAAAAGCGGTCATTTTCCCAAATTACATTGCTTTGATGATTTACAACTACTTTGTCACCATCTATCTTCCAATTTTGATCTGTCATTTCTCTCTGATTATGCTACAATATTACAAACATTTCGTCATTCTGATTGAAATCCTTGCTTTAAAAAAAAAAATTATGCAGTTTTGAACTCGATTAAAAAATCGAATTCAATAACGAATATTCCTTTGTACAATTAAGTGTTCGAAGTAAAAACAAAAAAACTCAAATCTCATCGCATGAATTATTCTCGAATCATACACGTTTTCATTCTCGCTAGTGCATTAAGTGCTTGCAATCTGCTCAAAAAAGACAAATCGGAAAATGGGTTTGAATACAACGATGAATATGATTATGCTGAAATTGAGGACATTGATAGCAACTACGAAGTGCTTTCGCGCGAGTCCAAAATCACCAACTACAAAGCAGCAAAAACTGTATTTACAGATCTGATTCACACCAAATTAGAAGTCAAATTTGATTGGAGTAAATCGTGGATGTACGGAAAAGAAACGCTTACAGGAAAGCCTCATTTTTATGCCTCCGACAGCTTGTTTCTCGATGCGAAAGGAATGCAAATCAATTCCATCTACGCCGGTGACCAAAAATTAAATTTCAAATACGACGGAAACAAGTTGCGCATCCAATTGGATAAAGTATATAAACGTGACGAGAAATTTCAAGTTGTAATTGACTACATCGCAAAACCAGACGAACGAAAAACTTCTGGAAGTGAAGCAATTACAAGTGACAAAGGACTCTATTTCATCAATCCGCGCGGGGAAGACCCAACCAAAATGCCGCAAATATGGACGCAAGGGGAAACAGAAGCAAGTTCGGTTTGGTTTCCGACCATTGATTCACCAAACGCGAAAACAACCCAAGAAATTTTAATCCGCGTCGACAACAAGTACGTTACCTTATCCAACGGGAAATTGGTGAGTTCAACCAACAACGCAGACGGAACGAGAACCGATCATTGGAAACAAGATTTACCGCACGCTCCCTATTTGTTTATGATGGGAATCGGTGAATTCAAAATTGTGAAAGACTCATACACCAAAGCGGACGGTACAAAAATGGAAGTCAACTACTACGTTGAACCAGCATGGGAAAAATACGCGCGAAACATCTTTGGCGAAACCCCTAAAATGATCGCATTTTTCTCCAAAATAACAGGTGTCGAATACCCTTGGGATAAATACAATCAAATCGTTGTACGCGAATACGTTTCCGGTGCTATGGAAAATACGGGTGCGGTTATTTTTGGCGACTATGCTTACAAAACCGATCGCGACTTGTTGGATAGCGACGACAATTCGACCATTGCCCACGAATTATTCCACCACTGGTTTGGCGACCTAGTAACTGCTGAATCGTGGTCGAATTTAACCTTGAATGAATCATTTGCCAACTATTCGCAATACTTGTGGGATGAGCATCGATATGGGTTAGACCAAGCCGATTACAATGCAGAAAAAGAAGCGGAAGGCTATGTTTCAAGTGCCAATCAAAATGGATTCCACGATCTTGTTTGGTTTTATTACGAATCGCAAGAACAAATGTTTGATGGACATTCGTACAACAAAGGCGGACGAATTTTACACATGCTCAGAAACTACCTCGGTGATGAAGCTTTTTTCTTGGGAATCAAAAATTACTTAACTGCGAATCAGTTTAAAGCTGCCGAATTTCATCAGCTACGTTTGGCGTTTGAAGAAGTGAGCGGTGAAGATTTGAATTGGTTTTTCAACCAATGGTATTTGGGATCCAATCATCCGACGTTAAACATCGATCAGTATTTTTCGGTTGCTAACCAAGAAGTGGTACTGACGGTTACACAAACACAATTCGAAGATGTTCAACTTTTTAAATTACCCGTTGAAATTGCGTTGTATGACGATGCAGGAGTTCACGTTCACAAAGTAATCATCGACAAGGCAGAAAAGAAATTTGTGTTTCCAGTAAAAGGAAAATTGAAAACCGTCATTTTTGATCACCAACAGATGTTATTAGCAGATGTGGTAAATAATAAACCACAAGAAGAATTCATCGCTCAATACTATGTCAGCAACCGATTCAAAGCACGTAAAGATGCATTACTCTTGGGTACGTTTGATCCGTCGCCTGCTGCTGAAAAACTAATTTTTGATGCGTTGAAAGATCAATTTTGGAATTTGAGAGTCATTGCCATCGAACAGGCTGATTTGTTGAAAGACGACTACAAAACGCGTGGAATCGAATTGATCAAATCAATGGCGCTGTCTGATTCCAGTTCCGCAGTTAGATCCAGTGCGATTACTTTTTTGAGCAATCACCTAGCAGCTACTGAATTTGAAACCTTGATGTTGCAAATTATTTCAAAAGATCAATCGTATACTGTTTTAGGTAATGCGTTGACTAGTTTAAGTACTTCCAACGTGCGGTTGGCCATGGTTGAAGCCAAAAAATTGGAGCAAGAAAAATCGTCCAAAATGAAATCAGGAATCGCTCAATTGTACGCATCACAAGGAGGCGAAACCGAACTGCAATTTTTCGAAGATCTTTTTAAAAGCAACATTCTGACAGGTGTGGATGCAATCTATGGTCTCAATTCATTGACAATCTACATGTCGCGTCAAAAGCCAGAAATTCAAGCAAAAACAGTCGATTTGTATCGTATTCAACAAAAAAATGGCGGCGTGTATGCAACGATGTTTATGCCTCAAAACGTAGAATACATGGTGAATTCTACCACCAACCAAATCACGAAGTTGGAAGCAGAAATTGAAGGATTTGAGAAAACGAAAGACATGGTGTATGCAGATCGCCTGCGTAAGGAATTGAACAAGTACAAATCAATTTTGAAAGATTTGCAGGTTTTTCAAGCGGAAATCGCGAAGACAGAATCAAATACACACTAAAATTGCACCCTCGTTTCTGATAACTGATGTTGAAGAACACGGCAAATGCAATCGGTTTTAAACAGATTCGCTGTTCAGTTGTTGAACTTAAAAACAGGCATTGATGAGCAACGAGAAAAGCGATTTTGTAAATCCGATTGATCCCGATAAGATCACAGAAAATCCACACAGTTTGGCGTATCCGCATCACGCGGGGAGCGCCTTGGTAAAACCGGAAGATCAAGGCAAGATCAAAAGTCGAGCCTTGTCGGCAATGGACCACCAAACCGATATGCAACTCGGTCAAATTTATGAGCAAATGCAACTACTTGCTGCACAAGCCAAAAAATTACAAGATCGCAAATTAATCTCTGAAAAAATCTACGGCGCAGAAATGCGCTTTGAGCCACTCATCAACCATACGTATCATTTGTACCAAAAAGAAAATCAAACCTATTTGCTTTCGTTGATTGCGCCAAACCAATGGGGACGATCGAAAAAATCGTTCGAATACGTCGCAACCGTTCGTTTACTTGCTGATCACACATGGGACATTCTGGAAAAAAATGAAGATGTTTCTTTTGAGTGATTTTTTGATTCTAAACAAGGTGTTTATTTACAATTAGTTACTAAAAATTTTAATATTTTTTTCTTTTTTTTGAATCCAAATCAAGCTACACATGCGTAACTGTTTCAAATCAAAAAGTATTAAAATTTAAACTAAAAAACATGAAAACAATTCAAAAATTAACAGCAGTAGCAGTAGCAGCTTTTTTCTTCACAAGTGTGTCTGCGCAAGAAAAAACAGTACAAGTAGGTGGGGCACCCATGTATCCTTCTAAAAACATCGTTGAAAACGCAGTCAATTCAAAAGACCACACAACACTTGTTGCAGCGGTAAAGGCAGCTGACTTGGTAGAAACGTTGGCAAGTGCTGGACCATTCACGGTATTCGCTCCAACCAACGCAGCATTTGACAAATTACCAAAAGGAACAGTTGAAACCCTGGTAAAACCAGAAAACAAGGCTACGTTGACGACCATTTTAACGTACCATGTCGTTGCTGGTAAAATTGACTCCAAGCAATTGGCAGAAATGATCAAGGCAGGTAAAGGAAAAGCGTCGTTGAAAACAGTTTCTGGAGGAACGTTGATCGCAACAATGAAAGGAGACAAAATCATGCTTACTGACGAAAACGGTGGAATGGCAACGATCACAATCGCAAACGTGTACCAAAGCAATGGTGTAATTCACGTGACGGACGCAGTTTCTTTGCCGAAATAAATAACTTCAATCAACAAATTTTGAAAGGGATGTATTTGAAATACATCCCTTTCTATTTTTTTAACAGTGTCCAATCAAACGCAACGTATGCGTTCTATTTGTCCAGTAAATATTTAAATTTCAAAAACTTAAAAAAACAAATTATCGAGAGTTATTTTTTCTATGCGTGCATATATAAATTTGTCCAGCGAATGTCTGCTGTAAAAAACATAAGGCGAACAATTTTAACTGTAATTTCGTTAGTGTAATGATAATTTTCAGCCGAAAAATTTCAAACAAAAATTTATAAAATGATCCTTACTGTTTTAAAAAAGTCAACACTTTTTGTATTCTTCTTATTATTCATAAATTCCGCGTTTAGTCAAAATGGTCAAATTACTGTGAATTCATCTGGTGGAAATAACTATTCCGTGACTTTAAAAATTGTTCCAAGACAAATTATCACTAGCAGCACTTCGTGCTTGTATGGTTACAACTACAATGTTCGATTTGACTATTTTATAACATACAGCGGAACTCCCCCACAAGGAGGGTTGAATAAGTTCCAAATTGAAATTATTTGTTTAGACAATCAAATAAACGGATACTATTCACTTCCACAAAATCCATCGAATTCAAGCGGAAGCGCAGTTACAGGAACTAATCCTAACGTTCCGAACAACGGTACAGCAGGTCAATATTCTTCTCCCTACGTCAATTGCAGTCATGCTAACATATACACATTCAATTGTTTAAAAGCAAATTTAATTATTCAAGGTCCAGGAATAGGCAATAAAAAAATCCCTTTTAACCTCGGAAATCCTCTTCCAGTAGAATTAATCGATTTCAATGCCGAGGCTGAAAAAAACAAAGTAAATTTAGAATGGACAACTGCTTCGGAAAGAAACTCCGATTACTTTACGATTGAACGCACAACTGATGGTGAGAATTTTGAAATCATTGGAACGGTGAAAGCGGCTGGCAACAGTTCGACGATCAAGCATTATCATTTTACGGATTTTGCTCCGATCGCAGGGATTTCGTATTACAGACTTTCTCAAACCGACTTCGATGGGCAATCAGAATCATTTGAAATAAAATCAGTTGATGTCAAACCAACAAATCGAATTATCACCAATGTGTTCCCAAATCCGACACAAGAAGCACGCGTGAATGTATTGATTCAGCAAACCGATCAACTGGTGGAAGTGAGGTTGTATTCTCTGCTTGGACAGTTGATCCAACAAAAAACCATGGATGCTTCGCAAAATCAAGTAATTGAATCGATGGATTTGCCCGAAGCACCCGGAACATATCTCATTGAATTAGTGCAAGAAGGTGAAATAATCGGAAGACATAAAGTGCAAGTGACGCGCTAATTAATGCATTTTCTTCATCGCCGCTAAAAAAAATTACATTCGTAAAATCCAAACTTGATTTCCGTTCGTAAGTAAAGAAATTCAAATTATTATGAAATTCTTTACTGCTGGTGGAATGAGTATTTTACTCTTCATTTCAAGTCTGTTTTCAACTACTGATGCACTTAGTCAAAACGGTCAAGTGACAGTAAATTCAACTTCGGGAACGCCGTATTCGGTGACGGTAAAAATTACACCTACACAAATTTTAAGAAGTAGTACAACCTGCTTGAATGGCTACAATTACAACGTTCGCTTCAACTACCAAATCACCTACAGCGGAACGCCACAAGGAGACTTGTATACACACCAAGTTGAAATTATCTGCTTGAACAATCAAGTAAACGGATTTTATTCACTCCCGAAAGCTGCTGCGAATTCAAGCGGAACTGCCCAAACGTCCACGAATCCATTCGTTCCAAATAACGGAACACCGGGCCAATATTCTTCACCTTACGTTCATTGCAGTGCAGCTAATATATATACATTCAACTGTTTGACAGCCCGTTTAATCATTCACGGACCTGGGATCAATTCGCAAACAATTCCTTTCAACCTCGGAAATCCACTTCCTGTTGAATTGATTGAATTCAATGCAGAAGCTGAGAAAAATCAAGTAAACTTAAATTGGTCAACGGCATCAGAGCGAAATTCCGACTACTTTACCATCGAACGCACAACGGATGGCGAAAATTTTGAGGAAATCGGATCAATCAAGGCTTCTGGGAATAGTTCAACATTGAAATCTTACCAATTTACAGATTATTCGCCAGAGCCTGGAATTTCGTACTACCGTCTTACACAGACCGATTTCGACGGACAATCTGAATCGTTTGAAATAAAGTCCGTTGAAGTGAAATCGAGCCAAGTGATTACGAACGTTTTTCCGAATCCAACTGCAGACTCCAAAGCAAACGTTTTGGTGCAAAAAACCAATCAACTAGTCGAACTGCGTTTGTTCAATGTATTCGGCCAATTAATTCTCGATAAACAAATTGATGCGTCCAACGGGCAAGTCATCGAAACAATTGAGCTACCCCAAAACGCTGGAACGTATTTGGTAGAATTGACACAACAAGGAGAAGTTGTAGGACGACACAAACTTTTAGTTATTCACTAATACAAACGACTTCTAATTTCAAATGCCTCGCGACTTGATCGGAGGCATTTTTTATTCAACGACACTTCCAAACAAAACTGGCAAAATAATTGCTATTTTGGCTGTATGAAAATTTGCGTCTTCTTGCTATTCACTTATTTTGTATTCGGTTCGAATACGACGCTGCTTGGTCAAATCGACTTCGACAAAGTCGATCATGATTTTGGAGATCTACTCGCTACATCTGTTCGATTTGTGGACATTCGAGTTACCAACAAAAGCGAAAAGAAACAATTTGTTTTGAGTATCCGAAAATCAAATGAGGTGGCGTACCTAACAACAAAGCAAACAATCGAACCCGACAGTTCGATCTTTATTCGGCTGCAAGTAAACCCAAAAAAACGCGGAAAGTTTTCGTATTCGGTCGACGTATATACCAGCAATCAATCGGAACCTACCACCATTCGATTGCAAGGCAACTTAAAGGAAATGGAGGAAAACGCGATTTCTGCCCTTCAATCGTGCCCTGATTTTTCTTCTCGCCCAGCAGTTTCTGCAACCGAGTTCAAACTAACAGTTGTCACTATCGATGAAAAAACCAAAGCAACGTTATCCAAATCAACCGTTTCATTCATTCAAAACGGAACTGGTATTGGGAGTTGGAAAACCAATTCGGACGGAAAAATCGTTGAACGTGTTCCGTTGGGATATACCTACTTTTATGCAACCCACGAAGGTTATTTTCCGACTGAAATGGGGACTTACATCAATTTTCAACGAAATTACGTGACGCTTGAATTGGAACGCGACACCACAAAAACGGAAATCATTCCGACATCAATCCAGAAAGATTCGGTCGTTGAATTGATTCCTGTTGCTGAAACAGACATGATTGTACCAACGATCCAAGAGATTTTAGCGGAAACAATCCCGGAGCCAATTACCGAAGCTGTATCTGTCGACTTCAAGAAATTGCCCCTGGAAAATTTTGAAAATCAATATTTTAAACCTGTAAACGTTGTGTTTGTGCTGGATATTTCCTCTTCGATGTTGGCGGGAGACAAACTAGAGTTGATGAAATATTCGTTGTATCAGTTGAACAACTACCTACGTCCGCAAGACAACATTGGCATTGTAACCTATTCGAACAAAGCCAAAGTGCTCGTTCCACCAACTGCTGGAAATGAGAAAAAAACCATACAAGCCGCAGTTGAAAAATTAAAGCCATACGGTGGAACTGCTGGTGGCGACGGAATCAAAATGGGATTTGAACAAGCACTTGCAGGCTACATTGAAAACGGCGCAAACTTGGTTATTGTAATCACAGACGGCGCATTCAATAAGAATTCTGACGACTATCTAAAATACCTAGAACAACACAAAGACAAAGGAATTCAATTGTCGGTTGTTGGGATCAAAAACACGCTCAAAGACGAAGAACGCATGAAAGAAGCCGCCCAAAATGGAAACGGGAGGTACATTCCAATCAACAAGCTAATCGATGCACAGCACAATTTGATTCAGGAAATACGCATCTCGTCATTTCGGATTTGATTTTATTTTCAATTCCCATTCCTTTGCGTTAACTTTGCGCTGTGGTAAAAATCAGAGATATTGAATTGGGTGAATTTCCATTGCTCCTTGCACCGATGGAAGACGTAAGCGATCCGCCGTTCCGAGCATTGTGTAAAAAACATGGTGCCGATTTAATGTACACCGAATTTATCTCCTCCGAAGGATTGATCCGCGACGCTGCTAAAAGTGTTCAAAAATTAGATATTTATGAATACGAACGTCCGGTTGGAATCCAAATTTTTGGCTACGACATCGACAGTATGCGACAAGCTGCTGAAATTATTGAAAAAACCAATCCCGACATCATCGACATCAATTACGGTTGTCCAGTCAAAAAAGTGACGTGTAAAGGCGCTGGATCAGGAATTTTGCAAGACATTCCCAAAATGGTGCGCATGACCAAAGAGATTGTAAACGCAACTAAACTTCCTGTAACGGTGAAAACGCGTTTGGGTTGGGATGAAGACACGAAATACGTCGTTGATACCGCAGAACGATTGCAAGATATTGGTATTGAAGCGATTTCGATTCATGGACGTACCCGCAAACAGATGTACAAAGGCGAAGCAGATTGGACCTTGATTGGAGAAGTCAAAAACAATCCACGCATGCGTATTCCCGTCTTTGGAAACGGAGACATCGATTCACCTGAAAAAGCAGTAGAATACAAAAATCGCTACGGAATCGACGGAATCATGATTGGTCGTGCAAGCATCGGTTACCCATGGATTTTCAATGAAATCAAACACTTCATGAAAACAGGTGAACATTTGGCTTCACCAGGAATTGCTGAGCGAGTACAAGCAGCCAAAGATCACCTGCAAATGTCCGTCAACTGGAAAGGTGAAGTACTCGGAATCGCCGAAATGAAACGCCATTACTCCAACTATTTCAAAGGGATTGGACATATCAAAGAACACCGCATGAAACTCGTGACTTCATTTGAACTTCAGGAAATCATGGATACACTTTCCTACATTCAGGAAAACGAACAGCTTTTTTCGTTTGTGTAATTTTTTTAAAAAAACGAAAGTTAGTGAAATCCGTGTTTTTTGAATACTAGCTTATTCTTCCGAATCTATTCAGTTCGTATAAATACCTAAAGCTAATCCAGATATTTACAAACTGTCTAAAAGAAACTCAAATCCCCAACCAAATCGACCTGAGCACCATTACGTGTAAATAATTGTAATACCTCGAGTTAAACAATAGTTAAAGCAGTATATTTTATTGTGTGATAGCAGGCAGTTTTACTTGGCTGATCGGTTCGTCAATTGAGAACAATGCCTGACATTACTGTACATTCTTCATTTATTGATTTTATTGTATACGCTGCACGAATCGGTATCAAAAACTTTTTCTTTAATCCTAGACCAATACTTTAAGATGGTAAAGTGTATTATTTAAAATACCCAAAATGGTATAACATTGAAGAATGTAAATTTGAGGATCAGTATCTTGGAAAGATCAACTTTAACTTAACTTTTTATATGATAGACAAAAAAACAATTGCGTTTTCGGATTGAAAAACTGGCATTTATATGATGCTGAAAGATTTAAAAGTAATTTGAATTATCAACGAGCAATGATTATCACAAATAAATTTCGATAATAAACCTTCAACTTTCATTAACTCAACTCAGTCAAATTAACTTTCTTTTAGCGTGAATGTGCAATTTTAATCGTTGGATCGTTCAAGAATTAACTATTAAACTTTTTATTTTGTTGCACTATAGAGAAACTTATTTATCTTTGTTTAGTGAACATGAATCAAAAGCACAGAAAGATTACGTTCTACAAAAACTACTTTCAAGACTTCTTTACCAAACAAAACAAGAAAGTAAAAGCAAAAATTGTTTGGACTTTTGACTTGGTAGAAGATTTGCAAAGAGTTCCAGAAACGTATCTGAAACATATTGAAAACACAGATGGACTTTATGAAATCAGAGTTCAAACAGGTAGTGATATCTTCAGAATCTTCTGTTTTTTTGACCAAGGACAATTAGTTGTTATAGCGAATGGATTTCAAAAGAAATCTCAAAAAACACCGAAGAAAGAAATAGAAATGGCTCTTAAAATAAAGGCAGAATATGAACGTGAAATTCATAATCTGTGGGAAACAAAGAAATCATGAAAAAGAACAAAAACATAATGACGTTAGATGAGTTTAAAGAGAAAAACTACGGAAAACGTGGGTCAAAAGAGCGCGAAGAACTTGAATCAGGGTATGAAACATTTAAAATTGGAGCACTTATTCATGACACTCGAATTGAAATGGGGATGACGCAAGAGCAACTTGCACAAAAAGTTGGAACAACTAAATCTTACATTTCAAAAATTGAGAATAACATCAAAGAAGCGAGAATTTCTACACTCCAAAAAATAATAGAACTTGGATTTGGCGGGCAGTTAGAACTAAAAGTGAAAATTTGATGAATGCCTCCACGTAAAAGAGCAGCAACATAAAACTTTTACTTGGTGAACGGTTGTTTTCATTCAATAATTGATAGGACTAAATCCAACTGCTAGGGATTCTATCCAAATCCATTTTAAATACTTGGTATTTTTAAGGGTTAGTCGCCGAGAATTCAGACTTCCTTCATTTCAGTATTCATTCATTTTCGATTTTTCTGTTACTTTTTGAATCGGCTGTATTTCCTCTGAAAAAAGCCATGAAAACAAGTATCATTCTTTATTTACTCTTATCCGTTGGATTTGTTCAAAGTCAAAGCTGTGTTGCTCCCGTGCAAGTCATCGTCTCTAATCTAAAAAAGCAACCAAGTTCGGGCGACAAGATCATTTTTAAAAGCCAAAAAACGAAAAAACAGTTTACTGGAATCAGTAATTCAGTTGGAAAATTTACGATTCAGCTGCCATGCGGTGATATCTACGATATCCAAGTAGCGAGTATCGGCGAAGAAATCGAATACAATACCCTTGAAATTCCGATGCTTCAAGCCGGGCAACAATTTCAAGAAATGCAATTAGAAATTAGGTATGAACTCCCTGATGAATTTATTTTACATGAACTTCAATTCGAAACGGGAAAAGCCCTGATTCAACCTTCCAGTTTTCCTTCTCTGGATGAAGTTGCTGCTTTTCTCAAGCGAAAACCAGCATGCGTGATCGAAATTGGCGGACATACCGACAGCGATGGAGATGAAACTCAAAATTTAATTCTTTCAAAAGAACGAGCGCTAGCGGTTGTTCGCTATTTAATTTCAAAAGGTGTTTCAGCCAATCAACTCAAAGCGATCGGCTATGGCGAATCCCGACCTATCGCCGACAATTCGACCGCAGCAGGCAAGCAACAAAACAGACGAACAGAAATTCATGTAGTTACAAATCAATAAACACAACCTGTTGCTATAAAACCAAAAAGGCTGTTCTAACTAACATCAGAACAGCCTTTTAAAAATTTAAATCAACTTATTGTTTCACAACTCGTTGTGTGCTAGAAGCACTAGCGGATTTTAATACAACTTGATAAATACCTTTCGCTAAATTAGACATGTTAATCTCCAATTTTTTACCGGCTTGGTTGTCCACCGTTGTTAGTAATTTTCCCGTCAAGTCAAACAATTGAACCGATACTTCTTCTGTTGTTACTGACGACAAATCAATATTCAAAACCTCATCTGTTGGATTTGGATACACATTTACTTGCGCAAAAAGATGATTTTCATCTAAATTCGCAGAGCTCGCATTTTGAACTTTGACTGTGTAATCCTCTACTTCTCCGTCAACCGTCGTTCCGCAAGGATCAATTGGCCCTTCATCTGGCTGATACGAAATGCGAACACGCATTCTCAAGTTTCCAACCGTCGCCGAAGCAGGCACCGTAAATGTAAATTGATTGCTCCATCCGGTTGCAACCAAAACATAACCAACGCGTTCACCTGCGTCCACAAAATCATTGTCGTTGTTCCAGTCGATGTAAATCGCAATCTCATCGCCGTTGTAAGCCGAACCTGCCGTTCCTTGCGCTCCAGGAATTACACTCGCTGTGTACGATTGACCTTTTGTCAAATTGGTCGAAATCGTTGTGTAATTTCCATAATTCGTACATGCTGTCGTGTTGTTGATTGTACCGAGAGTTACATTGCTGATATATTCA
>JACCDZ011186162.1_pt1 | contig 14647 bp, 11 predicted proteins | sample 7449551 | NCBI WGS metagenome assembly JACCDZ01 (sample SAMN15323452, study PRJNA562643) | freshwater metagenome | isolation source: river surface water | place: USA:Blue River Watershed | collected 2017-08-18 | reverse complement strand
TCGAACGTACTTTATCAATCATCAAACCCGATGCAGTCGCCAAAAATGTGATCGGCGAGATCTATACCCGCTTCGAAAAAGCAGGTTTGAGCATTGTTGCGGCGAAGATGCTGCGTCTGACCGACGAGACCGCTGGCGGTTTTTATGCTGAGCACCGCGAGCGTGGTTTCTTCCCGGATCTGATCGCATTCATGACCTCAGGCCCTGTGATTGTTCAGGTTCTGGAGGGCGAAAATGCCGTCGCTCTGCACCGTGACCTGATGGGTGCCACCAATCCTGCGCAGGCAGCGCCAGGAACAATTCGTGCTGACTTCGCCAAGTCCATTGATGCCAATGCCGTTCACGGCTCTGACTCAGCGGCTTCTGCAGCGCGCGAAATTGCTTATTTCTTCAGTGCGACCGAGATCTGCGCCCGCGGTTAATACCGAGTTCGTAGTAACGGTAACGTAATAGAGAGCCTGTGATGACGACGCGCGAAGCGAAAATCAACTTGATGGGATTGAGTCTGCCCAAGATGCAGGCTTTTTTTCTTGAGTTGGGAGAAAAACCGTTTCGCGCGAGTCAAACCCTCAAGTGGATCCATCAGCGCGGTGTCACAGACATCGATGCCATGACGGACATCAGCAAGCCCCTGCGTGAAAAGATGAAGTCTGTGGCAGAGATTCGCCTGCCGCAGATCACTCAGGAATTCCGCTCTGCCGACGGCAGCTGTAAATGGATTGTTCAGGTGGAGAGCGGCAGCAGCGTCGAGATGGTATTCATCCCCGAGGCTGGCCGCGGCACTTTGTGTATTTCCTCGCAGGCAGGTTGCAGTCTGGATTGCAGCTTCTGCGCAACGGGCAAGCAGGGATTCAACAGCAATCTGACTGTGGCCGAGATCATCGGGCAGCTGTGGTGGGCAAATCAAAAGCTTGCGGGTTTTGGCGTGAAGCCGGCCCAGGAATGGAGTGAAGATGGCAAGCCCGCGCAAAATCCGCGCCCCGTGAGCAACGTGGTGATGATGGGCATGGGCGAACCGCTGCTGAATTTCGAAAACGTCATGGATGCGCTGAGTCTGATGATGGAGGATCAGGCCTACGGTCTGTCCAAGCGTCGCGTCACGATCAGCACTTCCGGCGTGGTGCCGGCCATAGATCGTTTGAAGGATTTCACGGATGCTTCGTTGGCAGTGTCGCTGCATGCGCCGAACGATGAGTTGCGCAATGAGCTGGTGCCTATCAACAAGAAGTACCCGATCAAGGAGCTGCTCCGCAGCGTGTCCGGTTACATGGAAGGCCTGAGCGACAGGCGTGTGCCCGTGATCGAATACACGCTGATCGCCGGGGTCAATGACCATCGACAGCACGCACGTGAACTGGCCGTGCTGCTGAAAGACTTTCCATGCAAGATAAATCTGATTCCGTTTAATCCGTTTTCGTTGTCCGATTATCGGCGCCCCAGCAGTTCGTCGGTTTCGAATTTCAGGCAGATCCTGCACGAGGCCGGCTACACGGTAACGGTAAGAACAACGCGAGCCGATGATATCGGTGCAGCATGCGGACAACTGGTCGGCGAGGTTGGCGACAATACTCGACGCAGCCAGCGTTACCGGGACGCTGCCGAGGCGCAGAAAGGGAACGAACAAGAATTTGCTGTTGAACAAAGAAGTGAAACTGCCGCGGAAGTCACAGGCAAACGCTTCAGCAGAGCAGATAATCTGGCGATAGAAATAGACAGACCCCGCAGACCCTCCGTGTGACAGCTGAGCGCTGGCGAAGGGGAAGAGGAAGGGACAACATTTTTCAAGAGGTCGGCACGAGGTCGGGCATGCAATTAATCCGGTCAATGACTCTCTGTTCTCTGGTGCTGGCGGGATTAGTGTCCTGCGTCACTACGACGACAGGAGGCTTCAACACGGAGCCCTCTCAGGAGCGTGCCGAGCGCGATTTCGTGCAGCTCGCCATCGGCTACTTCGAGGCGGGAGACATGGCCGCCTCGCGACGCAATATCAACAATGCGCTGGCCATCAATAGCCGCAGCTCGGACGCTTATAACGTGCTGGCTCTGGTGCTGCAGCGTGAGGGCGACATTGAACTGGCCCGCGAGACTTTTGAGCGGGCACTCAGTCTGGACAGCGCTAATTCACGTGCGCGCAACAATCTCGCCGCGCTGCTGTTTGGTCTTGGAGAATACGAGCAGTCCTACAGGGAATTGGAGACAGTCGCCAATGACACGACCTACGAGTCGCGTGCACTGGCGTTTGAGAATCTGGGCCTGAGTGCCTTGCGCACAGAGCGACCGGAACGCGCGGAGTACGCGTTCGAACGAGCTCTGCAACTGAACAGCAATCTGTACCGCTCCTCGCTGGAGCTGGCGCAGATCAAGTTCGACAACGGAGAATTCGCCGAAGCGATGAACTATTACAATCAGTTCGTCACTTCCAGTGGATTCTACAATGTTGTCCAGACCCCGCGCAGTCTGTGGCTGGGAATCCAGCTGGAACGCCGCTTCGATAATCAAGAGGGTGCCGCCGCCTACGCCGTGTTGCTGCAGGGGCTGTACAAGGACTCACCGCAGTATCAAGAATTGATGAACTCACGAAATGACAACTAACGAAAATACGCAAGAATTGCATCCGCCGGATGCACGCGCTGACACCGGACCAGGAGAGCTTCTGAGCAGGAAGCGTGAGGCCTTAGGCCTGACACACCAACAGGTAGCCGATGAACTGCACATCACGATGCATTACGTGCGCGCACTCGAAGAAAATGCGTTCGACAAATTGCCCGGCGATGTCTTTGTCCGTGGCTATATTCGCGCCTATGCCGGGTTTTTGAAGCTCGATCCCCAGGTGCTGATCAATGTCTTCAACGAGTACTCTGGCCACAAGGGCGAGCAGTACGAAATCAGTGTTACCCAGATCAAACGTCGCCGCGACCGAAATCTACCCTGGATTGTCGTCTCCGGGGTTGCCTTTGTCGCCATCGCCGTAGGTCTATGGTATTTCAGCAGCAGCGGCGTCCCCGCACCGACGCCAACGCCAACCTCAGGGACTCCGACTGCTGTCCAGTCTGCGCGCTCCGGTGCTGCAGCTGCTGCAGCCAGCTCGACCATAGAAAGTGCCAATTCCACGGTTCGCTTCCCTGCCGCTGCTCCCGTCGCGCCAGCGACCGATCGTCAGCAGCAGTCGCCTGTTGCCACGCCTGGCCAGCTGACAGCCCCGGCCCCGGCTCAGACGCCTGTACAAGCGACTCCGCAAAATTCCACTGTGACGCCGGCCAGCCCGGAGCAGCCGGTCCAGCAGATAGTCCCGCAGCCAGTCCAGCAGCAGCCAAGCCCGCAGCAATTCAGTCCGCAGCAATCGAATCCGCAGCAGTCAGTCCCGGCGCCAGTTGAACCCGCGCCGGCCCCCGCGACCAGCCCTGCGCAGCCAACGCCGTCCCCTTCAACGCCTTCGAGCGCCCCGCTGCAACCGGCACAGGGCGTGACGATCGATGATGTTGCGCGCGTCATCAGTGTCGACGCGGGTGGTGAGGATGTCGTGCAGATCACCTTCAATGGCAACAGCCATGTACAGGTAGACGATGGCAACGACACGCAAATTTATAATGATATGCAGGAAGCCGGTGACGTCCTGCTGATCAGCGGCTCTGCGCCGTTTGATATTCTGCTCGGCGATGCGTCGACCACTGAGCTTCGCCTGAACGGCAGCAGAGTCGATTTCAGCTCCAGTATTCGTATCGATAATTCGGCCCGTCTCACCATCGGACTTTGACCCGGACTTAAAAGCTCATGAGTACACACACCAGCATACCGCGTCGTAAAACCCGTCAAATCATGGTCGGCAATGTCCCCGTCGGGGGCGATGCTCCAATCTCTGTCCAGACGATGACCAACACCGAGACCTGTGATGTCGAAGCGACTGTCGCGCAGATCGACCGCATAGTACGTGCGGGTGCCGACATCGTGCGTGTGTCGGTGCCTTCGATGGAAGCGGCGGATGCCTTCCGGGAAATCAGAAAGCGTGTCAATGTGCCGCTGGTGGCCGACATTCATTTTGATTACAAGATCGCATTGAAAGTCGCCGAGTACGGTGTCGATTGCCTGCGTATCAATCCGGGCAACATCGGCAGCGAAAAGAAGATTCGTGCTGTTATCGATGCCGCCAAAGACAAAGGCATTCCCCTGCGTATCGGTGTGAACGCGGGCTCGCTGGGCAAGGTGTTGCTGCGCAAGTACGAAGAGCCTAACGCAGATGCCATGGTGGAATCCGCACTGACCCAGATCGACATTCTCGACAAACTCAATTTCCAGAATTTCAAGATCAGCCTCAAGGCCTCTGAAATTTTCATGACGCTACAGGCCTATCGCAAGCTGGCAACCCAGATCGACAACCCGTTGCACCTCGGTATTACCGAAGCGGGCGGCCTGCGCTCCGGCACCGTGAAATCGGCGATCGGGCTAGGCGCTCTGTTGATGGACGGCATCGGCGATACCATTCGCATTTCTCTGGCGGCCGACCCGGTGGAAGAAGTGAAAGTGGGTTTCGATATCCTCAAGAGCCTCGGCATTCGCAGCAAAGGGGTGAACCTGGTGGCCTGCCCCAGCTGTTCACGCCAGAATTTTGATGTGATCAGTGTGGTGAACCAACTCGAAGCACGGCTCGAAGACATCATCACGCCGGTGGATGTGGCGGTGATCGGCTGCATCGTCAATGGACCGGGCGAGGCGAAAGTGGCCGAGATCGGCCTGACCGGCGCCAGCCCCAGCAACCTCGTTTATATCGAAGGCAAGCCTCACCATAAGATCGACAACAACAAACTGGTGGATGAGCTGGAAGTCATGGTGAGAGAGCGCGTGGCGCAGAAGCTCGCTGCTCAGCAGGCGCGCCTTGCAGCACGACATCCGGACATCATCGCGACTGACTGATACCGTGGTTGTGCTATCGACGTTCTGGTATGGAAGTACAACCCATCTGCGGCATGCTATCCGCGTCACTCAAGACACCTAAACCAAAAAATTATGAGCAAGATTCAGGCAATCAGGGGGATGAACGACATCCTCCCCGGCGAGACGCCGGTATGGCAGTACCTGGAAAGCACGGTGCAAGGCGTGCTGCAGCGCTACGGTTACCGTGAGCTGCGCTTTCCCGTATTGGAGCAGACCCAGCTTTTCAAGCGTTCGATTGGCGAAGTCACCGACATCGTCGAGAAAGAGATGTACAGCTTCGATGACCGCAATGGCGAGAATCTCAGTCTGCGTCCCGAAGGCACCGCAGGTTGTGTGCGTGCCGCAGACGAACATGGTCTGCTCTACAACCAGCAACAAAGGCTCTGGTACAAGGGGCCGATGTTCCGGTATGAGCGTCCGCAGAAGGGGCGTTATCGCCAATTTCATCAGATTGGCGTCGAAACCTACGGCATGGCCGGACCCGATATCGACGTGGAGGTCATTCTGTTGTCCGCCCGACTCTGGCGAGAGCTGGGCCTGAGCAACCACGTCCGCCTGGAGATCAACAATATTGGCACGTCGCAGGATCGCCGTGCTTACGGACAGGCGCTGACCGACTACCTGAGCCAGCGCGAAGAGTCCCTCGACGAAGACAGCAAGCGGCGGCTGCTCAGCAATCCGCTGCGTATTCTGGACAGCAAGGTGCCTTCCACGCAGGCGCTGTTGGCGGATGCTCCTTCCCTCAGCGAATTTGTCAGCGAAGAGACGCGTGTTCACTTTACGCGCCTGAAAGCGCTTCTGACACAGGCCGGTATCGCCTTTGTCGAGAATGCACGTCTCGTGCGCGGGCTGGATTACTACAACAATATGGTGTTCGAGTGGATCACCGACGCTCTTGGCGCACAAGGTACCGTGTGTGCCGGTGGTCGTTATGACGGGCTGGTGGCACAGCTTGGTGGGCGTGCAACGCCTGCGGTGGGATTTGCCATGGGCGTCGAACGGCTGGTGCTCTTGCTGCAGGAGGCTGGCAGTCTGCCAGCTGCGCTGACCCAGACAGTCGATCTCTTCATTGCTGCCAGCGAAGACATGACAGGCGCGGCAATGCAGCTCGCCGAGCGCCTGCGGGACGAGTTGCCGATGCTGCGGGTACAGTTGAATTGTGGTGGCGGCAAGATCAGCAACCAGCTCAAGAGGGCCTATAACAGCGGTGCCCGGCTGGCGCTGGTGCTGGAAGAGGCACATGCGCAAGAAGCGGCGCAGGAAGATTCGGCCGCGGCAGAGGGTCTGAGTAGCGTACGTCTGCGTCATCTCGATGAGCAGGCGAGCAGCACAGACATTGCGCTCGCCGAACTGGTACCTACCCTGCGCAGCTTGATTCCCGGTGCTTGACAGCGCAGGGCCGCTAATTCAGGATGCCCTACCTCGCGCCACCACCGCAGTGGCACGACTGCTTCGCCAGTGCCGACAGGCGGTGTGTGAAGAGCGTGTAAAGAACGTGTAAAGCAGTAACCAAGCAAGACATTCAGACTAAGACAGGAGCTATTTGTGGCGTTCAGTACCGAAGAAGAAGAAACCCTTGATTCCATCAAACGCTGGTGGAATGAGAGCGGCAAATCCCTCCTGGTTGGCGTGATCGTCTTCGCCGTGGGCTATCTGGGCTGGATGCAGTGGCAGCGCATGCAAGCGGCTGACCTGGGCGCCGCCTCCGACCTCTACGAGCAGATTGGCATGACTGTGGTTGTGGCCCCCGGACAGACATTGACCGAAGAGGCCCGGACGACTGCCATGGGGCTGGCACGCCAGCTGAAGGAAGAATATCCAGACTCCGTATACGCTCTTTATGGCGCATTGTTTGGTGCCCGTCTGGCAGTGGAAGCGAACGATCTCAATGTAGCGGAAACCGAGTTGCAGTGGCTGCTCGACAACGCCAAAACCGGCTTCATGGGCGCGACCGACGAGTCGTTGATCATGACCGCCAAGCTGCGCCTGGCGCGTGTGATCCTCTCCAAGGGCGAGGGACAGCGTGCGTTGGACGTACTGGCGACCGTGACCGAGCCGGGTGCTTTCGAGGCTCAGATGGCCGAAGTGCGTGGCGATGCTTATGTCAGCCTGAATATGCCGGTAGAGGCTGAGGCTTCCTATCAGGCCGCAGTGGCCGCAGGTTCTACAAGCCAGACGCTGCAGATGAAACTTGATGACGTGACCGTCGGCAGTTAAGGGATACAGGAATGAAGACAGCAGTAGCAGCACCTATCCTGCGTGGCGATTGCAGCGCGATGTCGACCCATGGCCGCAGAACGCTGGCGCGGGTGGCGTTCGCTGCTCTGCTATTGTTGACGCAAAGTGCCTGCAGCGTGTTTCAGCCCGTTGCCGATCTATTTGGCGACGATGATGTCGAGGGGCCGACCGAGCTCCAGGAATTCGATCAGGAACTGCGCCTCAACAGGCTGTGGAGCGTTGGGGTAGGAGACGGCCAGGGCAGGTACTACAATCTCCTGACTCCGGCCGTAGATCGTGAATTCATCTTTGCTGCGAGTGCTGACGGGACTGTCATAGCCGTTAATCGCGCCGATGGCGACGTGCTCTGGCGCAATCGCACCGATGAATCCATCTCCGGTGGCGTAGGCGCCGCCGCAGGCATGGTGTTGTTCGGCACGCGCGAGGCAGAAGTTTTTGCGCTGGACCAGATTTCCGGGCGCGTGTTGTGGAGTGCAGCGGTGACCAGCGAAGTGCTGTCAGCACCGCAGACCGATGGCGAAATCGTCGTCGTGCAGACGGTTGACGGGAAGCTGATCGGCCTCGATGCCGCTACCGGCACGCAGCGCTGGATTTATGAAACCACTATTCCGGCGTTGACCCTGCGTGGCAGCAGCAAGCCGATCATTGCGGGCGACAGAGTGCTGGCAGGATTCGCCAGCGGCATGATCGCTGCCGTGAATGCCGAGAACGGCTTTCTGCTCTGGGAAGAGCGCGTGGCTATTCCGCAGGGGCGTTACGATATCGAGCGCGTCATCGACGTCGATGGTGACCTCATGTTGTCCGGTAACACGGTGTATGCCTCCAGTTATCAGGGCAATCTGATGGGACTGGACGTCGCCAGCGGCCGTATCGTGTGGGGTATCGAAGCCTCCAGCTACCACGGCCTGGCACAAGGGTTCGGCAATATTTATTACAGCAATGACAAGAGTCACCTGATCGCACTGCGCAATAACTCTGATCAGGTGGTGTGGGAGAACGATGATCTGCGTCTGCGCAGCATTACCGCTCCGGCTACGCTGGGCAACTATGTGGCGGTCGCCGATTTCGAAGGCTATCTGCATCTGCTCTCACAGGTTGATGGCCATTTTGTCAGTCGCGTACGGGTGGATGGCGATGGAGTTCGTGCCAACCTCCTGACCGACAGCAACACCATTTACGTATTCGGCAACGGCGGCACGCTCTCAGCCTATTCCATCCGCTAACGCCCCCCGCCGGCACCCGACCAGGGTGCCCGGCCACACAGCACATCATGGTTCAATGGTACTAATATGAGACCGGTTCTAGCCCTGGTTGGTCGTCCCAACGTCGGCAAATCCACATTGTTCAATCGTCTGACCCGCAGCCGCGACGCGCTCGTCGCCGATCTGCCCGGGCTGACTCGCGATCGCCAGTATGGCGAGGGCCGCATCGCTGATCGCCCCTTCATCGTCATCGATACAGGCGGCTTGTCCGGCGATGAAGATGGCATCGATTTCGAAATGGCCTCGCAGTCCCTGCTCGCCATTGAAGAAGCCGACATTGTGCTGCTGATGGTGGATGGCCGTGCAGGCCTGCATCCTGGCGATACCCGCATCGTTGAGTACTTGCGCAAGAAAGAGAAAAACAGCTGTCTCGTCGTCAACAAGGTCGACGGCGTTGATGAAGACGTCGCGATGGGCGATTTCTTCGGGCTGGGCCTGACTCGCATGTATCCCGTGACGGCCAGTCAGGGACGCGGCGTCCGCAAGCTGATCGATGATGTGCTGGCGAGCTTTCCCGAGGATGAAGAGCTCGAACCCGCGCCACAACGCGGCATCAAGATTGCCATCTCGGGCCGTCCCAACGTGGGCAAGTCCACACTGGTCAACCGCATGCTGGGTGAGGACCGTGTCGTTGTTTACGATCAACCTGGCACCACACGGGACAGCGTCTACATTCCTTTCGAGCGTCACGGGGAGCATTACACCCTGATCGACACTGCGGGCATCCGCCGCCGTGGCAAGACTACCGAGACAATTGAAAAGTTCTCTGTCGTCAAATCCTTGCAGGCCATCGAAGATGCCAACGTGGTAATCCTGATTGTTGACGCCCGCACCGGCATTGTGGAGCAGGACCTGCACCTGCTTGGCTATGTGCTGGACGCCGGTCGTGCTCTGGTAATCGCCATCAACAAGTGGGATGGCCTGGATATGGAGCAGAAGGACAAGGTCAAGTCAGACATCCGGCGCCGCTTTGCCTTCGTGGATTTTGCGCAGATTCACTTTATTTCGGCGCGTCACGGCACTGGCGTGGGGGATCTCTACGAATCGATTCACGCAGCCTACAACGCTGCCCAGAAGACGTTGACGACGAGTGTGTTGACGCAAGTCTTGGAGGCCGCCGTGCACGAGCATGCGCCGCCCGTCGTCGATGGTCGCCGCATCAAGCTGCGTTATGCTCATGCCGGTGGCCACAATCCGCCGATCATCGTCATCCACGGCAAGCAGACCGACAAGATTCCGGACAGCTACAGTCGCTATCTGGAGAAGACTTTCCGCCAGATCCTCAAGCTGGAAGGGACGCCGGTGCGCATTCAATATCGCAGCGATGACAATCCCTACGTGCGTGCCGAGCAGGATATGACCTATCAGCAGGTGGCACAGAAGCGTCGCATCAAGAAGAACCGCAAGTTGCCGCGCAATGGCCCGGCTCCCGCCGTCAAGGGACCGCGGGGCAAGGAAAAGCACTGAGTGTGGTCCTGATTCAGGGCAAGGCACTTAGGGGAGCAACCCATTCAACTAAGAGGAGCCACGTGATGAGTCGAGCAGAAAACAGTCGCCATGGATTGCTCGCGGTGCTGGTGCTCTGCTGTTTCTCGCTCTCAGCCTCTCTCGCTTTGGCGGCCGAATCTGCTCTGCACGAGCCCTCCGGCCAGGAGGCGTGGATTCCCCCCGCAGGTGCCACCTTCGCCGAATATGTCAGCCGCAACGAGGAGCGCATCCGCGCGGTACTGACCCAGTCCTATTACGCTCACAATCCCGAGCACTTCGGCCCCGATTATCCGCTGGAGCGTGTGCTGCAGATGCGCGCGCCCTATGAGCTGCTGCCCGACCCACAGCGTTGCAGTCAAGGCGCCGGACAGCCCGGCGCGGGCATGGGCTTCCTGTTGATCCATGGCCTCACCGATTCCCCTTACCTGCTGCGCGGCATGTCTGTCTCGCTGACCGAGCGCTACCCCTGTGCCATCGTGCGCGGACTGCTGCTGCCGGGTCATGGTACCCAGCCGGGCGACAGCCTGGACATGCGGCATGAAGACTGGCTGCGTATCACCGAGTTTGGGGTAGAGAGCTTTCGGGGGCAGGTGGAGTCGCTCTACATGGTGGGATTCTCGACGGGCACCTCGCTCTCTGTGCGCTATGTCGACGAGCACCGCGACGATGCGCTGGTAAAGGGCCTGATCATGTTGTCGCCAGCCCTGGCCGCGCGCAGCCGCTCGGCGTTTCTGGCGCCCTATCTGCGCTGGTTCAGCGATTGGCTGGGCGCCGAGGCAGAGCATGACGCGGCGCGCTACGAATCGTTCTCGGTCAATGCCGGGGCTGAGTTCTATCTCCTCACTCGCGAGCTGACCCGTCCCGAGTTCGAGCCATTGCCCGTGCCAGTGTTCATGGCTGGCAGTGGCGATGACACCACGGTGAACATCGAGGCGGCGCGCGAGTTCTTCTGCAGCAAGACCCCGGTGGGGCCAAGCCGCATGCTCTGGTACAGCGCCTCGGCCACCGGCAGCGATCCGGTCGCGTCATGCCCAGGGTTGCAGGTGATCCCCGCCGAGGCGCCTGAGCAACGTGTCTACAGCCTCTCCCACACCAGCATTTCCGTGCCGCCGGAGGATCCGCACTATGGTTTCGATGGCGCCTACAGCATTTGTCTTCACTATGGTGAAGGCACTCCGAACTTCAACACCTGCGTCAACGATGATGCGCAAACCGTCTACGGAGAGCGCAATCTGGGCAGCGAGGGACGCTACGAAGGCAAGCTGATCCGCCGCGGTTCCTTCAACCCGCACTACGCAGCGATGTTCGACGCCATCGCATGTTTCATCGACGGCGATTGCTGATAGCGGTTGAGGTGCTCGAAGGTCAGTCTTCGAGCTCCATTGCAGAGCCTTCACCGACATCCTCTCGGAACACCATATGCGGCTTGCCCGCGATGTAGTTCCTGCGAAACACCTCGAAATAATCTACCAGCGCCTGCGCTGCCTGCGTTTCTTCCCCGAGAGCCAGAATCATTGCCGCGACTTCTGCCGTGCACAGCTGGTGCTTGTGCGCAGCCTCGCGCAGCTGATAGCTGGAGGCATTGTCGGGGTCGATGCCGAGCACCGGCAATGCAGCCAGACACGGGCTGTTGAACATCTTCTTGGCTTGCCGCCACGTGCCATCGAGCATCACGTACAGAGGGGTCTTGCCAGCCTGCACTTCAGGCGCCTCGCGCGGCGAGTGTATACAACGTTCCGGGGCCGCATACTGATGCGGGAAGATCAGGATCGGGGCGTAGCGTTCGTCACTCAAAAGGGCCAGCAGCGCCGGGTCCGGGTTTGTGCGGTCCCAGACAAACGCGTGATTGTCCTGCATCACATCCGCAATCAGCCGACCGGTGTTCGTAGGCTTGAAGGCTTCTCCGTAGTACATGATGAAACAGAAGGCGCTGCCCGTCTGCGGTGCCGGGCGTGCCGCACAGATGCAGCCTGTCAGTGGCAACAGACAGGAAGGGCAGCGCTTGACCTTGCTGCCGCGCGCGGCGAAGGGCTTGCGGGTTTTCAGCAGCTCACGGGCGCGCAGGGCCATGATGGAGTTGCTGTGCGCAGCGGGGGGCAAAAGAGGTTCTGGCAAGAGCGGTTTCCCGAAGTGAGTGGTGGTCGCGGATTATAGCCGCAAAGGCTATTCGAAACTCACGCTCAACCACTCGATGTTGCCATTGAAGTTGAGGGTCTGGATGGTGTCGTTGCGTTCGATGTTGACGAGGTTGTTCTGCTCCGGCCAGATGTCGCGCAGCGCGTTGTGGACCACCGATAGCTCGGTCATCGCCGTGAATTCCTCTGTGCTCAGTGCCATCTCCTGATAGACCCACAGGAAACCACTGTCGATCTCCTGCCCGACATACTGCAGCGGCAGCGTGCTGCCATTGCCATCAAGCAAGGCGAAGCGCTCGGTGACATAAGCCGCGAATTGCTCCCGTGATGTGTCCGAGCCGAGGATATCGGCGGTGGGGTCGAACAGTTGCTGCACCGCGTGCTCAGCGTCATGTACCAGAAAGCGATGCATCACCTCCAGGTTGCCGCTGTTGGTATTGAACAGCACGCGCGTGACGGCGGCTTTCTGCTGGTGCGCCTGAGCGCCACCGGGCACGAGCCACGGCAGCGCGATGATCAAGAGCGTGAGCAGTGGCATCGCCAGCGCTGCAGACGAACGCCCCCAGCGCATGCTGAGTCGGGCGCTCATTGATCGTCATCCTCCGGCTCGTCATCATCATCGTCAGTGCGCAGCGGCGCCTTGATTTCCTGCATCAGGTCGCGGCCGCCCAGGCCACCGGACTGCTCGGCCTTGAAACTCTCGACGCGGGATGGAATCAGGCGGCGGGGGTAGAAATTGTTCTCGATGTCCACGTCTGCCGTCTCCCAGTTCGGATCGACGACGATACTGGCGATTTCCTTGTCGCTGACGATCAGCTTGCGCACCATGGCCGGGCTGCGGCGCCAGATCTCGGCGGGAATGCGGATCTCCTCGCGGCTCTCGTCGGCATAGGTCAGTCCCAGGATGATGGGCATGACCAGCCCGCCGTGGTTGGCGAACTCCAGCACGTAGTAGTGGTCGTCCTCGGAGAGGGCGCGCTCCAGCGCCGCTTTCTCCCAGTCCTCCAGCCCCTCGATGAAGGCGTTGTAGCGGTTACGGTCGCGATTGGTGACCGTGTAGTAGCCGTTGTCATCGTAGAAGTCACGCACCTCCGGATTGCGCTCTACCCAGGTCTGCAGGCCTGCCTCCCGGTTGCGTTCCACGAACACGGACGCGGGTTTGGCGGCATCTTCCTGGCGGCGCCGCTCGTAGTCGATGTCCGGGTTCTCGGTGTCCAGGCGCATCTCGTAGACCCGCTCCAGCGCGATGTCGACATGATCGGTGGAGTAGAACCAGCCACGCCAGAACCAGTCCAGATCAACGCCGGAGGCTTCCTCCATGGTGCGGAAGAAGTCGGCCGGGGTCGGGCGTTTGAACATCCACAGGCTCGCGTATTGCTGGAAGGCGAAGTCGAACAGTTCACGCCCCATGATGGTCTCGCGCAGGATGTTGAGCGCGACGGCAGGTTTGGAATAGGCATTGGGGCCGAGCCGAGAGATGCTGTCCGACTGGGTCATGATCGGCACCTGCTCCTGGGACCGCATGTAATCGGTGATGTCGGCGGGCTCCAGTCCCCAGTCCAGGCTCGGGTCCCACTCGCGGGTAGCGACGCCCTCCAGATAGCTGTTCAGCCCCTCGTCCATCCAGGTCCACTGACGCTCGTCGGAGTTGACGATCATCGGGAAGTAGCCGTGACCAACCTCGTGAATCACCACGCTGATCAGGAACTGCTTCTCGCCCAGCGAGTAGGTGCGGCTGCCATCGTCCTGCAACGTGGTGCGCGGGCCGTTGAAGGTGATCATCGGATATTCCATGCCGCCGACCGGGCCATTCACAGACTGGGCGATGGGGTAGGGATAGTCGAAAGAGAAGCGCGAGTAGACCTCCATGGTGTGGATGATCGCCTCGGTTGAATAGGTCGACCAGAGCGGCTCGCCTTCCTTCGGATAGAAGGACATCGCCATCACCAGTGGCTGCACGTCGCCGCCCTGTTGATAGCCCTGGGCATCCCAGATGAATTTGCGGGACGAGGCCCAGGCGAAGTCACGCACATTCTCGGCCGTGAAGCGCCAGGTCTTGGTCTCGGTGGTCGCTTCCTTCTCGTTCTCCAGCGCCTCCTCGGCGGTGACGATGAAGACGGGGCGTTCGGCACTCTCGGCGGCTTCCAGGCGCTCGCGCTGGGTCGCGGTGAGCACGTCGTTCGGGTTCTGGAGGACGCCGGTAGAGGAGACGATGTGGTCGGCCGGCACCGTCATCTCCACGTCATAATCGCCGAATTCCAGAGTGAATTCGCCGCGCCCGAGAAACTCCTTGTTGGTCCAGCCCTCGTAATCGGTATAGGCCGCCAGACGCGGGAACCACTGCGCGAGCAAGAAGAGATCGTTGCCGCCCTCACGTTCGTCCTTGGGGAAATGCTCATAACCGCTGCGGGCGGAGACGGCGTCCTCCTCGGGAATGTAGAAGCTGAAGGCCATCTCGATGCTGGTGCTCTGGCCGCTGCGCAAAGGCTGCGCGAGATCGATGCGCATCAGGGTGCCGACGATGGTGTACTCCAGCGAATCGCCCTGGCCGTCCTCCACCGAGGCAATCTCATATCCCAGCGCGACATCGCGCAT
>JACCDZ011917038.1_pt1 | contig 14650 bp, 8 predicted proteins | sample 7449551 | NCBI WGS metagenome assembly JACCDZ01 (sample SAMN15323452, study PRJNA562643) | freshwater metagenome | isolation source: river surface water | place: USA:Blue River Watershed | collected 2017-08-18 | reverse complement strand
CATCAAAAAAATCGACGAACTTCTTGCAGAAAAAGAAGTAGAAATTATGAAAGTGTAAGGTTCGCCTATATATAAAATTAAAATCCGTCTGAGTTGTCAGGCGGATTTTTTTTATCTGTACTTTTGTAGGGCAAAATTGGGTTTTATGAAGTACTTGTTTGGTATTCTTTTATTGTTCTCTCTTTCGGTTCAAGCACAATTTCAATTGAATGGGATTGTGAAAGATGCTGAAAATGCTAAAGCGCTTCCATTTGCATCTATTTCTACTTCTTCGGGTCAAAACACCATTTCAGATGTAGATGGAAAATTTACCATTACCACATTAGCTCCTATTCGTGAATTTACCATTTCTTATATAGGATACGACAAAAAAATAACTTTGGTTGAAAATGGCAAATCATTTTACATGATTGCATTGCAACAAAACACCAATAATTTACAAGAAGTTCTTATTCCGAGAGAAAATCCTGCAGTAGCCATTATTAGAAAAACGATTGCTTTAAAAACCCAAAATAATCCCGAAAAACGAATTCCATCTTTTGAATTCAAATGCTACAATTCGCTTGTAATTACGGCCAATCCCGATTCTATCAGTGCTAAAATTGACACTTTAATCACCAATAAAAAAAATGTCAAAATAGATTCTTCGAATTACAAATTCAAGAAAATGATTCAGCACCAACATTTGTTTCAAACCGAGAAAGTTTCGCTGTTCCAATTTAAAAACAACCATTTAAAAGAAACCATATTGGGCTCTAAAATGGCAGGATTAAAGCAACCTATTTATGAAATATTGGGATTTAAACTGCAATCCTTTTCCATTTATGATTCGGATTACGAATTATTTGAAACCAAATACAACAGTCCTATTGCAAACGATGCGCTAAAGGAATACAAATACCAATTACTCGATTCAATTGAAATTGAAGGCAGAAATGTGTACCTAATTCATTTTAAAAACAAGAAAAAAAACAGAGCACAAGGGCTCGAAGGCGTTCTATATATTGATCAAAATACATATGCAATTGCTAAAGCAGTAATGCGCATCAAAGGTGTTTTAGATATTAGTGGCACGCATGAATTTAATTTTCTGCCTCAAGAAAATATCTGGTTTCCTTCTAAAAAATCATTTAAAATCGTAAAAGGAAATAACGACGATGATTTGAAACTTCTGGGTGGTACTATCCAATTTGAAGGAGACACCGAAAAAGACTTTAAACCAAGAAAAAAAGGAGCTTCTGATTTTATTTATTTGTTTTCAAAAAGTGCCAATTTCGAAATTCAATTGAATCAACCCATCGAATTAAAAAAAGGGGCAATTGCTTTAGAAATCAGCAAAGAAGCAAGTGAAAGAAAAGACGAATTTTGGAATACCTATCGAAAAGACAGTTTAGACATTCGAAGTAAACGCACCTATACTGTTTTGGACAGCATTGCCAAAAAAAATAATTTAGAGCTAAAAATTACTGTAGGTCGCCGACTAATTAACGGCTTTATTCCTGCCGGACCAATTGATTTTGATCTTCGAAAATTTTTTAGCTATAATAACTATGAAGGATTTCGAGTTGGCCTTGGTGGAACAACCAACGATCGCTTTTCTAAAACCATTCGCATAGAAGGGTATACGGCCTATGGAACCAAAGACGGCACTTTTAAATACAATTTAGGAATTGGAACACGACTCAGTGAACCTACTAATTCTTGGATTGGAATAGCCTATACAGATGATGTTCGGGAAATTGCAAGTACAGTCTATGCAATTGATAAACGCGGATTTAAAATCTATGATCCACGACCTTTTAATATTAGCACTTTCTACAATTACAAAAATTGGAAGGCCTATATTGAAACCAAATTGATCCCAAAAACAGAAAGTATTTGGGAAGTCGCTACAGCCCAAGTAGAGCCAAAATTTGGCTACAGTTACCTAGTAAATGGTAAATCGTATACCAATTACAACATGACAACCGCAATGGTTTCTTTAAAATGGAGTCCGTTTAGTGACTATATGCAAACCCCAACAGGAAGAGTTGAAGTAGAAAAACGATTCCCCAACTTCACTTTTCAGTTGACAAAATCGATCGCTAGCGGCGAATTAAACGATTTCTCATTTGGTAAAATTGACCTGAAAACCGAATATGAAAAAAAACAGCTCAACGGACAAAAAACAAGTATACTGATTCAAGGAGGCTATACTTTTGGAGATTTACCAATAACCCATTTGTATAGTATTTCTCCAAATAATATTACCAAGGAAACAATTATGCAACGTATTACCATAGCGGGTAAAAACAGTTTTGAAACGATGTATTACAACGAATTTTTCTCAAGTGAATACTTGTATTTTCAAATTAAACACGGCTTCCAACGCATCACACTTTTCAAAAAAGTAAAACCTTCATTTGTATTTGTAACCCGAATGGCCTGGGGAAATTTAAATCATGCTGAGCGCCATAATGGTTTAGATTTCAAAACACTAAATCAAGGATACTTTGAATCAGGGGTTGAATTAAACCAAATTTATAAAGGATTAGGGCTCGTTGGTTTTTATCGCTACGGCCCAAATGGGTTACTAAAATTGGAAGATAACATAGCTATCAAATTGAGCTACATTTTAGACTTAGGGTTTTAAAATCAATACTGAAGGAACGCCGCTTAACCAATCGCTTTGAGAATCCACTAACGATTTCCAGCTTTCAAGACTAATGATCATAATATCTTGTGAAGCTAAGAACTCTTTCTTCATGGTGTCTTCTTCCATTAAATGAATGTTATTTGGATATTTATTTTCCAAGGATTCAACAGCACTTTGCACTACAAAATTAGATGGGATATCGTCATTCACATCAAAAATTTCAATTTTTGAATTGTTATTGAAGATTAATTTTTGTGCATAATCAAATAAGAAAGAATCTTCAGAGGAAAAAATAGGAATAAAAACGCGGTTCACATTTTGCAAGTCTTTATCAATTAAAATACCCAATGGCATTTTAGTTTTCGAGATAATTTGGCGGGTTCTTTCATCAAAAGGAGAATTTTCAAAAAGTCCTTCTTTACCAGTAAACTTGTCAATTAAACGATCTGGATTAATAATTCGAGTAGTAAATCCAATTACTTTTCCCAAAAGAGTTCCTTCAAAAATCGATTTTCCTAAACCAACCAACAACAAATCGTAATCTCCTTGATTTGCCACATCAGCAATTTCAGTTTCAATATCCTTGGTAGCTTTAAACAAAGTGTCAATTTCTTGATTTAGAGTTTTGGACTCTTCAAGTAAGCTAACAAAGCTCTCTTTTTCAATTTCTTCGGTATTGAAAGTATGCATTTCATCACTGAGATACAAATGCATGGCGGTAACTGAAGTTGCCTTTTTTTGTTTTTTAGTTAAACTATTGGCCAAACGCAATAATGATTTTCCTTTTTCATCATTCCCAAATGAAATCAACACCTTATACTTGTTGCTGTTGACAATTATTTCTGGCACTTCGGCCTCTTTATCTTTAAAAACAAAATTGATAAAATCTAGAGCGGGTCCGGTCATAAATGTGGTAACCAAAGCCATAATCACCATCATGGTAAAAACCTCCGGCGTTAATACTTCCAATTCTAAACCAATGTTTAACACAATCAATTCCATCAATCCTCTGGTATTCATCAAAGCACCAATAGTCAAACTATCCCTCCAAGATTGCCCAACAAATTTGGCTGCCAAAGCACTACCTAAAAATTTTCCTACTACAGCCACCAAAATAATAAACCCAGTTACTTTCCATAAATACGGATCGTTAATCAAACCGATTTGAGTTTTTAACCCTGTGAAAACAAAGAACAAAGGCAATAATAAAATCAAGGAAACGTCTTCTACTTTTTCAATAAAAATAGTTCTGAATTTGGTCACATCCGGCATAATTGCACCCGTCATAAATGCGCCAAACAAGGCATGAATTCCAATTACTTCGGTAGCATAGGATGAAATAATCAAGGTGAGAAAAAAGATAGCAACAACCGGTTTTACTAAAGTATCTTTGGAACCATATAAATCTCCAATACGTTTTAAAAAAGGTTTTACTACAAACAACATAGCCAATACGTACAACACGGCTAAACCAATAATATAGAGTGAACTTACAAAGGTTCCGGCTTTCACAATTGCAATTACGACAGCCAATAAACTCCAGGCTGTAATATCATCGGCGGCGGCACATGTGATAGCTATCGCTCCTAAACGCGTTTTTTGTAGTCCCCTTTCTTGAACTATTCGAGCCAAAACCGGAAAGGCCGTAATACTCATGGCGATTCCCATAAAAAGAGCAAAAGATAGAAATTTTACGCCTTCAGGAGCAAAACGATCATATACAAAATAAGCCAAACCAATTCCCAATGCAAAAGGGAAAATAATGCTGGCGTGACTAATTACTACGGCTTCATTAGCTTTGTTTTTGAGTACTTTCAAGTCCAATTCCATCCCAATTACAAACATGAATAGTATTAGCCCTATTTGACTTAAAAATTTTAAATTACCAAGAGAAGCTACAGGGAATAAAGTGTTGGAAAATTCAGGAAAATACATTCCTAATAAGGAGGGTCCCAATACAATTCCGGCAATGATTTCGCCAATTACTGTGGGTTGGCCAATTTTTTTAAATACCCAACCAAAAAAACGGGCTGCAATAATGATAGTAACAATTTGTGCCAAAAGAATCGCTAAAGGATCTTGTAAATTATGTATGATAGAGTCTATGAAATCATTCCATGACCCATTTTGACTTGCTGTAGTAGTTATTTCTTTATTTCCTTCAAGAAATTTTCCCTCTGATATTATCCAATAAATCAAAGCTGAAAACCCACCAGTTACCGCAATGTAGAATGCTCCGTTTTTATAATTTTTCATACTACTTAACCCAATTTATTCTGCACAAAGATGTAAAAATCAAATATAGCAATTATAATAGGAATACAAATAGTAACCTAAATTTAATCTTACATAAAATACAATTCCAAAAAGACCAAAATCAACCCACTTTACTTACCTTTGCAACGCTTAAAAAACAAATTAATGATCAAGTGGTTTAGTTTAGGTTTTTGGGAATTGTTTGCCCGAATCGTCCTAAGAAATAGGATTTTAATGTTATCCATCGTGGTACTTATTACAGGATTGTTGGCTACCCAATGGAAAAATATTCATTTCAGCCATACCGAAGCCAATATGTTGCCAGACGACAATGTGGTCAATGTTGAGTATAATGCATTCCTAAATAAATTTGGCGAAGAAGGAAACCTCATCATTATTGGTATCAAAGACGATGCGATTTTTACGCCTAAAGCGTTTGCCTCTTGGACCCAATTAATGAATCAACTCAAAAAAGATCAAGCCGTTGATCTAGCTATTTCGATAAACGATTTACAACGATTACAACGCAATGATTCACTTGAAAAATTCGAGTTAGTTCCTTTTGTAGATCCTACGAAAACGGTAAACCAAGCCTATCTCGCCCAAATTAAAAAAGAACTTTTTACCAATTTACCTTTTTACGAAGGGCTGCTTTTTAATAAAAAATCAGGTAGTATTCGTTCTGCGATTTATTTGGATAAAAAAATTGTGAATACGCCTGCGCGAAAAGATTTTGTTCTAGAACGCTTGGTTCCTGCGGTAGAAGCTTTTGAAAAAGAAACCAATATTGATTTACGCGTTTCGGGCATGCCCTACATTAGAACCTTAAATGCCGCAACAATTGTCAAAGAAATTGGGCTTTTCATAGGCGCTTCTTTATTAGTCACTTCTTTACTTTTCTTTTTCTTTTTTAGAAGTTTTAGAGCCACATTAATCTCGATGATTATTGTAATTATTGGTGTGATGTGGTCGTTTGGTTTCTTAGGACTTTTCAATTACGAAATCACCGTTTTGACTGCATTAGTTCCATCATTAATCATTGTCATCGGAATTCCGAATTGCATTTTCTTGACCAATAAATACCATCAAGAATACAAAGTACACGGCAATAAAGCCAAAGCCCTGCAGCGGGTTACCACCAAAATTGGTATGGCGACCTTAATGACCAATGTTACTACAGCAATTGGTTTTGCGACTTTTGTAGCCTCAAATAACGAACTTTTATTAGAATTTGGTGTTGTCACTTCCATCAATATTATTGGGCTCTTCTTTTTGTGTATTATCGTAATTCCGATTTTTCATAGTTACATCCCTGCTCCAAAAGACCGACACATCAAACATTTAGATCGTGGCTCGGTAAAACGTTTTATGGACTGGATTTTACGCAATGTCAAATACAATCGCTTTTCAATTTATGTAGCTTCAATAGCTTTACTTGTTTTTGGAATTATAGGGGTTTTCCAAATGCGTATTTCGGGAAGTTTGATTGAAGACATGCCTAAAAAAGAACCCTTTTTTGAAGACATTGTTTTCTTCGAAAAAGAATTTGACGGCGTAATGCCTTTGGAAATCATGATCGACACCAAACGCAAAAAAGGGGTGATGAAATTATCCGTGCTCAAGCGAATGGAAGAATTGGAACAAACCATTGAGGAAATTCCGGAATTGTCTAAAACAATGTCAATTGTCAATTTAGTCAAATATTCGAAACAAGCCTATTACAACGGTAATCCTGAATATTACGAATTACCCACTTCACAAGAGCAAACTTTTATTTTATCGTATGCCAAAAATGCGACCAAAAACAACAAAGACAATTTGATGAAGAGTTATGTGGACTCCACCGGACAATATGCCCGAATTACCACTTTTATGCGTGATGAAAACGGAGGTAAGATTCCTGAAATCGAAGCTGAGATTAGAAAAGAAGCTGATAAATTATTTCCACCCGATCGCTATCATGTAACGATAACCGGAAAAGCCTTGGTGTTCCAAAAAGGAACAGGTTATCTTTTAGACAACTTACTTTCGTCTTTGCTTTTTGCTTTTTTCTTAACGGCATTGTTAGTCGCTTTTATGTTCCGATCGTTCAAAATGGTATTGGTTTCTATCATTCCTAATTTGTTACCCTTGTTGTTAACGGCTGGAATTATGGGCTTTTTGGATATTCCGTTAAAACCTTCAACCATTTTAGTTTTCGGAATTGCCTTTGGACTTTCGGTCGATGATACGCTGCGCTTTTTGGCTCAATACCGAGAGGAATTAAGGAAAAACAATTGGAAAATACGCAAGTCGGTATATGCGACTTTTAACGAATCTGGCTTGAGTATGTTTTATACATCGATTGTATTATTCTTTGGCTTTTCGGTATTTATGCTGTCGAGTTTTGGCGGAACGATTGCTTTGGGCGGACTTATTTCCTTAACTTTATTATTTGGGATGTTATCCAATTTAATGTTGTTACCGGCATTAGTATTGACGTTGAACAAAACATTAGCTAATGAACAGGAATTCATCGAGCCAAAAATTGACATTATTGAACATTCAGACGAAGAGATAGACAAGCTCGAAAAACAGGAACTCTAGCCCCGATAGCAGCGACATCCTTTTTCTTTTTGCTTGAAAAAGTAAAAGATAAAGCGGATAGCGGGAAATAGCTTCTCTAAAAAAACAAAAACAATTATATTTGCAGCTCAGAAAAGCTGATTTTTAATACCAATTTTATACAAATGAAACACACAAAAGTTAAAGACTTACTAAACAGTACAACGATACTTCAAGAAGTAAATGCAAAAGGATGGGTAAGAACTTTTAGAAACAATCAATTTATTGCGTTGAACGATGGTTCGACAATTAACAATATTCAATGTGTGGTGGATTTTGAAAATACGCCTGAAGATATCCTAAAACGCATCACAACAGGAGCATCGGTTTCGGTTACAGGTAGTTTAGTAGAAAGCAAAGGTGCGGGTCAGAAATACGAAATTCAAGTGGCCAAATTGGAAATCTTAGGCGATTCAGACGCAGAGAAATTCCCAATGCAACCCAAAAAACACTCTTTGGAATTCTTGCGTGAAAATGCACATTTAAGAGTGCGAACTAATGCTTTTGGTGCGATTATGCGAGTGCGTTCGGTATTAGCACATGCGGTACATACTTATTTTCAAGAAAAAGGTTTTGTGTATGTGAATACGCCAATCATCACCGGATCAGATGCAGAAGGAGCTGGCGAAATGTTCAAAGTAACCGCTTTGCCTTTTGACAACACACCAAGAACCGAAGACGGAAAAGTGGATTACAAAAAAGACTTTTTTGGAAAAGAAACCAACTTAACGGTTTCGGGACAATTAGAAGGCGAGACTTTTGCTATGGCTTTGGGCCAAATTTATACCTTCGGACCTACGTTTAGAGCTGAAAATTCGAATACCTCTCGCCACTTGGCTGAATTCTGGATGATTGAACCTGAAGTAGCGTTCAATGATTTGGATGACAATATGGACTTGGCTGAAGATTTTATTCAGTACGTAATTAAATACACCATGGACAAATGTCCAGACGATTTGAAATTCTTAGAAAGTCGTTTGTTAGATGAAGAAAAACAAAAACCACAAGCGGAACGTAGCGAAATGGCGTTGTTAGACAAATTAAACTTTGTGTTAGAAAACAATTTCAAACGTGTTTCGTATACCGAAGCGATCGAAATTTTAAGAGAATCGACTCCGAATAAAAAGAAAAAATTCAGTTATATCATTGACGAATGGGGTGCCGATTTACAATCGGAACACGAGCGTTATCTAGTGGAAAAACACTTCAAATGTCCGGTAATTTTATTTGATTATCCTGCCAATATTAAAGCATTCTATATGCGTTTGAACGAAGACGGCAAAACGGTTCGCGCCATGGACATCCTTTTCCCAGGTATTGGAGAAATCGTGGGAGGTTCACAACGTGAAGAGCGTTACGATGTCTTAGTCGAAAAAATGAAAGCCTTGGGTATTGACGAAGAAGAATTATGGTGGTACTTGGATACGCGCCGATTCGGATCTGCAGTGCACTCTGGTTTCGGACTTGGATTTGAACGTTTGGTGTTGTTTGTAACCGGTATGACGAATATTCGTGACGTGATTCCTTTCCCAAGAACACCGATGAATGCAGAATTCTAGAAAGTTAATTTGTGGATTTGGTTATCTGTAAATTGGATTAACAAATAACCAAATCGTCAAATAACCAAATTAAAATAAATGCTAAAGCAATTCCTAAATCTCAAATTAACCCAGAAATTATCTCCACAACAAATTCAGTTGATGAAGTTAATTCAGTTGCCTACGCAAGCCTTTGAGCAACGTTTATTGGAAGAAATGAACGAAAACCCAGCGCTCGAAGCCGGTAAAGAAGAAGAGGAATATGTAAATGACGAGTTTGAAACGGAAGACTATGACGATTATGATGAGGCCGAATCAGAACGTGTCGACGCCGAAGAAATCAATATCGACGACTATTTAAGCAACGACGATACTCCGGATTATAAAACCCAAACTAATAATTACAGCGATGACGATGAAGATCACGATGCGCCTTTTGCCGCACCGATTAGTTTTCATCAAGATTTAATCAACCAACTCAATACCTTTATTTTAAACGAGGAGGATCGAGAAATTGCGGAATTCCTGGTGGGAAGTATTGACGACATGGGCTACATTCGCAGAAGCATATCTGATATTGTAGACGATTTGGCTTTTACCCAAGCGGTTTACACAGATGAAAAAACCGTAGAACGCCTGATGCATGTGATTCACGAGTTAGAACCTTCTGGTGTAGGCGCGCGCGATTCGCAAGAATGTTTGTTGTTGCAACTCAAACACAAAACCCCGACCGAATACATAGAATTGGCTACCAATATTATCGAAAATCAATTTGATGCCTTTACTAAAAAACATTACGACAAACTTTTACAAAAATACAACGTCTCTAACGACCAACTGAAAAAAGCAATTCACGAAATTGAAAAACTAAATCCAAAACCAGGAGGCTCGTTTACCGGTAACAACAAAGTAACCGAAAATATAGTCCCTGATTTTGCTATCCGAATTGTGGAAGGTAAATTGGAATTGAGTTTGAATGGCCGTAATGCTCCTTCGCTTCATGTCTCTAGAGATTACCAAGAAATGTTGCAAACCTACAAAGTGTCGAAAGATAAATCGACACAGCAAAAAGAAGCGGTGCAGTTTATTAAGCAGAAATTAGATTCGGCCAAATGGTTCATTGATGCGATTCGCCAACGTCAAGAAACGCTTTATGTAACCATGAATGCGATTATGCATTACCAAGAAGACTTCTTTTTAGGAGGAGACGAAACCAAGTTGAAACCGATGATTTTGAAAGATATCGCCGATATCGTAGGATTGGATATTTCGACGATTTCTCGGGTGGCCAATAGCAAATATGTGGAAACGCCTTATGGGACTAAATTGATCAAAGAGTTTTTCTCGGAAGCGATGAAAAATGATCAAGGCGAAGATGTTTCGACTTTGGAAATCAAAAAAATATTACAAAACGTCATTGAAGAAGAAGACAAACACAAACCGCTACCCGACGATCAATTGGCTGACATTCTAAAAGAAAAAGGCTATCCGATTGCTCGAAGAACGATTGCCAAATACCGCGAACAACTAGATATTCCTGTGGCGAGGATGCGAAAAAAAATGTAATTAGTAAATAAAAAAATACTTCTTGAGTAAAAATTAATATCTTTGATACTCAAAATCAAATACTTAAACCCTATTTAAGCTAATTATTAATCCTAAATCTACCCCCAAAACGCCTATGAAAAATCCATAGTTTATCCTCTGTTTATTAGAATCGTTTCGAATTCTAATCGCTTTAATTAGCAAAAATCAATAACAAATTCAGTTTAAAATTCCTGTTTTATGAAAATATAAAATAGTGAATCACATTGCGTTTACATAAAACCTAAGCAACTGAATTGGGCGGAGTACTCTAACCTAATTTCTAAAATCTTCGTTCAAAATGGCTTTGAAAGCAAAAGAAAAATGAAAAAAATGAAAAAAATATACCTATTGCTAGTACTGTGCACTTTTATCCTTTCTTGCACATCAAATGATGAATCAGAATTAGTTACGAACAACACAATTTTAACCTCTAAAGACAGTATTAAACATGAAATTTCTTTACTAATTGGAAAGACAATTATAGATAAAAATGCTAGAGAAGAATTTCTAAAAATAACAGCAGCCATTAATGATAACAGAAACTCCATTTCATTAGCTGCATTATTAAATTCAACTGAAAATATATCAGTTCATGAAAAAAGAATGATCCAGTCTAAATACCAGAATAAATCTGTTGCTGTTTCCTTTTTTAAGGAACGCTTTAATTATGTTCTGAATTCTGAAAAGAAAAACACCCCTGCAATTAATAATTTAAAGGGCAAAAATTCAACAACTAACAAAGGTATTTCTTCTTTATTGAACGAACTTGCAAAGGAGAATTTAGAAATTGTCATTCCTTATTTTGAAGACTTCGATATGAACACCTCGAATGAAATATCAGTAACTTTTGATCCCGAGATTAGAGATGATTGGAATGTAGGAACTAAATTTGAATTCAATGATCAAGATGCGCTTTTATCGGAGGTAGATGTGATTATTGATGATGATTATGCATATGAAAACAACACTCTTTTCATTCGAAGTATTCCTGATTATGTTATTGAAGATAGAGTTTATGTAGCACCAATTCCTGATGTAAATACATCTATAATTGCTGGAAACGATCCTTATATAACTCCAGGAAGTCAGTTTTGGCTTACTCAAAATACTGACCATACAAAAATATCACAAAACGATGTACTATTGGTGACCATTCCAAAAATCAAAATGAACGGGCATCTTGGGAATATGTTTACATCCAATCTTATTAGTATAGTACGTGGCTCTGGTGATATCGCAACGAATTCAGATCCCAATTCAGGATTCTTGGCAAATTCACACGATGTAATTTCATACTTTGAAATCAGTAAACACAATGCAAGAAAAAAAAATTGGGTAGATTTAAATGCTACATTTGATGGAGATTGGGATGTTCATGAAGCATCACAACAAATCGTTTTTATGAACCATAAAAGAAATGCTTACAATGAGGAAGACTCCAAACTTTCAGCTACTGTAGCAATTGGTTTTGATAAAACTACCAATACCATAACATACGACCCGAAATTCAATTTGGAATGGAAGTTGAATAGTAAGCAAAATTCAAAAATCAGATTTCATACAGAACTGAGTCGAAGGGATGTTTTATCCCATTTATTTGGAGACTTTTTTGGGAATGGAGTACATATTGAAGAAAGTGTTAATAAGCCTTACTCAATACGATCCGCTGGAATATTTCAATATTACTTCAAAGCACATTTAACTAAAATAGACTAAACCATGAAAAAAATTCTAATTTACACAATATTCTTTTTTTCAATATGTGTATCAGCTCAAAATTCTAACTACAGTTTGAAATACAATTACGGACTAAACATTGCTTTAAATTCGGAATTAATAGGAGTGTGTACAGATTGTAACGCCAATACAATTGGAACCGTTGGCAATCTTGAACTTGAATACAAAATATCTCCAGCAGAAAATTTAGGATTTGGAATAACCATGACTGATAACAAAAACCAAAATGAGTTTTTAAAAGATTTTTTATCAAATTACGACTTGGAAAGAAAAACTACCTTTATTGAATTGTATTACAAAAAAGACCTACTCAGTACAAAAAAACTATTTATAATTGGTGGAATTGGGCTCATGAATATTTATAGCGAAAAAGTAAAAAACAATACATATAGTAATGACAAACTCCTCTCTGAACCAGGAATTACTTTTGGTGTTGAATATTACCTATTGAAAAAATTAAATTTTGAATTTGGGATTCATTCCAAAATCTACTGGACTCCTTTTAATGATGGAATTCAAAACATAGGAATTGCACCAGTCATAAAATACAATTTTTAAACAAAAAAAGGGAAAACCAATGGTTTTCCCTTTTTTATTTTGAATGAAGTACGTTTACTATTCTTGACTTTTTTTCATGGCATGAAAATAAGCGGCACGACTTAAAGGCTCGTATTCTTCTGTTTCGCCTAACATTACTAATTTATCATTATCGGTTTTTCTAAAACTGTAATTGGCTAGATTTCCTGTTTGCGTACAAACTGCATGTACTTTGGTCACATATTCGGCAGTAGCCATTAGAGCGGGCATCGGTCCAAAAGGATTTCCTTTAAAATCCATATCCAATCCAGCCACAATCACTCGAACACCTCGATTGGCCAAATCATTACAAACACGTACAATTTCGTCATCAAAAAACTGAGCTTCATCGATGCCTACCACATCACAACCTTGAGCCAAAATCGCAATATTGGCTGCAGCCGGAACTGGAGTAGAACGAATTTCATTGGAATCATGAGACACTACCATTTCGTCGTGATAACGGGTGTCGACAACTGGCTTGAAAATCTCGACTTTTTGTTTGGCAAATTGAGCGCGTTTTAATCGGCGAATTAATTCCTCTGTTTTACCCGAAAACATGGAGCCACAAATGACTTCAATCCAACCAAATTGTTCTTTATGATTTACTGTATTTTCGAGAAACATGGTGCAGTTGTATAACTTAAAAAATGAATCGTTTTTTTCCTTTGTAAGCGTATAAATTGAATGTAAAATTTTATACTTTTACGTGTTTCCAAATGTAAAAAAAATTTCCAAAGGACTGTCCCAAGTTTACCGAAATAAAAACAAAAAAAAGAACACGCAAACCAAACCACCTAGATCATATAATTTACATCAAATGAAAAAAAGATTGGAAGCCGATTTAATCAGCATTGCACACCGAATTTTACAATTAAAGAATAAATCTGATATCAATCAATTGTATCTGGAAACACAAAAATTATATGAAAAATTAGCGGTATTGCGTTTTGTAGACGATCACTTTGGCGACAGCAAACCGACCATTGGACAAGCTGAAATTGAAGCAAAAATTGCAACGGCATTCGAAGCAATTGAAAATGAAGAGCCTGTTGCTATAACCATAGAAGAAATTGAAATTCCTGAATTAGAAACTATTCCCGAATTGATTTTGGAAGAAGAAGAACAAGAGGAAATCACTGAAATGGAAGAACCTGTTTTTGAAGAAGAGGAAGATTTAGAAACCTTAGAAGATGAGATCGAAGATGAGGTGGAGGAAGAAGAAATCGAAGCGCCTTTCATTCCAGCTTTTGAATTAGAAAAGGAGGAAGAAGTTGAGGATGAAATCATCGAAGAAGCACCAAAACAAGAAGCTGTTCAAATTTCATTTGAAGATTTAATCGGTGGTGATTTTAGCGAAGACCTTTTTGTGAAAGTAGAAAGTACTGCTTTTGAAACCCCAATCGAAGCAGAACCAGAATCAGCTATTGAAAACGCTACTCTCGAACTTGATGAAATAGCACTTCCGAAAGAGGTTGAAGAATCCAAATTAGTTACGCTGAACGAAAAACTGGCCAAAGGTATCAACATCGATTTGAATGAACGCATTGCCTTTACCAAACATCTTTTTGGGAATGACCCGGAAGATTACAATCGTGTATTGAACCAATTAATCACTTTTGACACCTTTTATGAAACCCGCGATTTTATCAGAGATATGGTAAAACCAGACTACAATAACTGGGAAGGAAAAGAAGAATACGAAGAACGTTTTATG
>JACCDZ011199118.1_pt1 | contig 14655 bp, 13 predicted proteins | sample 7449551 | NCBI WGS metagenome assembly JACCDZ01 (sample SAMN15323452, study PRJNA562643) | freshwater metagenome | isolation source: river surface water | place: USA:Blue River Watershed | collected 2017-08-18 | reverse complement strand
TGTAATATAACAAAACATTCCAATTCAGAAATATGATATTTGAGCGCCAAATCTTCCATATTATTATTTTTCTTAAAATCGTTATGTATTAAAAGATTACGCCGTTCTGTAATACCGCGGATTGTTCGTCCGTGTATTCGTGCAATAGTTATTGGGAACCCCTTTGGTTCCCAATGACCCTCCTGCTTAATAATACTTTATTTTTAATATTTATTTTTTTGCCGGAGGGTCATTGGGAACCAAAGGGGTTCCCAATTTTCCATATAAGAATGCATTTTTTTTCAAATAAATATAATAAATATTTTGTAATAATATAAATAAATTATAATGATTTATTTATATAAATAAAATAAATTTTTTAGAATATAAAGTAACGTAAATAAATATTTTGCTTATTTTCCAAAAAACGAAATAATTTTTAATAATTCAATATCGTGTTTATGGCTATTATTTAATAAATCAATTTCAAAAGGTTTTATTAAATAACAATTTTGCGGATTTTGATTAAAATGAATATCAGAATCATCTACTAAAAATGTATTATCTTTTGTATATCCATTAGTTTTATAAATATCAAAAATAATATTTAAATCTTTTGGGCCATAATTATCTTTTCCAACATATCCATCATCAAAAGTAAAGACAAAATCAAATATTTTTCCGTCTGGAATATATTTATATAACACACTATTATAAACGTGATCATACCATTCTTTATTTGCATTTGTCCAAATAGAAACATTTTCAAAATGATTAAAAACAAATTTTAAAAATTGTCCTAAAAATGGGCGTTCCTCAATCATCACTTTTTGATGCTTTAATGAAAAATATCCTTCAATAAGTGTTTTATCCATATCTAAAATAATATTTTTATATTTACGTGAATTATATTTAATTATATGATTTATATTACTTTTTCGCAATTTTTCTTTTTTTAACTTTTCATTTTTTAATTTTATTAAATTTTTTATAATCATTTTTATTTTTTTAACAAATTATTCTATTAAATTTTATAACAAATTATTCTATTAAATAATATATAAATATATTTTTAAGTTTAAATATAAAAGAAAAAAAAGTAATATTATGTAAAGAAAAATTAAATTTTTACTATTTATAACAAAATAATTATTTTTAAAAAAAATGAGTGCTTTTAAACCTAAAAAAGTTTTAAACGAAAAGAGTCCTAAGGCAATTCAACCTGAAAATACTAAATTAAAATTATACCCTCATCAACTTACTATGTTACATCGTGTTGAAGAGATAGAAAAGAGTTTTGGAGAGCATATTGGTTATGGTATTTTAGCCGACCAACCAGGTGCCGGTAAAACATTTACAATATTATCAATGATTTTAAATGATAAACGCAGAAATCCAAATGAACATTTAATTAATTTTATTGTGTGTCCGCAAAATATTTTTGAACAATGGTATCAATCAGTGTTACGTTTTTCTGATGAACTTAGTGTAAAAAAAATTACATATCAAGATATGATTGATTATGAAACACTTTTTGATATAAATACAGTTATTAATAAAATTACTCATCAAAAAATGATTAAAAGTCGTAAATATTATGATATTTATTTAATTCCATCAACATTATATCATCCAATGGTATCAACAATTGAAGCAAATGTGGTTAAAGATAAAGCTGGAAATGTATTTAAATTATATGATAATGACACAATGTTTAGACGAATTATATTTGATGAAATTGATACAATTGCGAATTTATTAGTTCACGCAATTCCAACACAACGTACTTGGTTTGTTTCGGCATCATTTACTCCATCACGAATGGGTATTTATCAATCACATTTTAGTATAGATGATAGTAATGCATCAAATTTTGATGATACATTTGTATGTAAATGTGATAATGAATATGTATTTAAGAATATGAAAATTCCGGAACCGCAAAAGTATAATATAGAGTGTTATAATCCGATATTAGATAAAATTATATCAAAAATAGGATATTATACAAAGGAGGATATGAAAGCGCTTAATTCGTATGATTATTCAAAACTAAAGTTTAATTATGTTAAAAAGATACCAAATAACGAGGACCAATTATTAAATTATTCAAAAGAAGAGTTTGATAACACATTAAGAGATGCAACGGAAAAGATAAAGTATTATAAGGAAAACATACAAAAAATGAAAGCCATTGAAGACCAACGATATGATTTACATGATAATGTGTTTGATATGGTTGAAGGAGTAATTCCATTAGTAAAAGCGCTTGCTCATACAATTTATTATATGAAAAATATTGGATTAACACAAACAATGGATGATTTAAATGAAGTATTAAAAGATGAAGAACAAAAAACGGCAATTGAAACAATGAAAGGATCTTTAAAACAAGGAACTTATATGGTTGGTTTATTAAAAATGATGAAAATGAAACATATGTCATTAGATAATACAAATCCATATTATACGGAGCGTTATATTGAGTATTTAATGATGAACAAAGAGCATTATAATGGAGCTCCTGAAAGTAAAATGGTAGAAACAATCCAAAAATATAGTAAATATATGAAAAATTTTAAACAATTTATAACACAAGTAGAAAGTGATTATAAAAATTTTGTTGTATTAATTGAAAAGTTCAAACTAATAGATGCATTATTTAATAAGTATAATAGTATAATGGAAAAGGAAAGTATAGAAAAGGATGAAAAAGAAACATTAATAGTAATAATGAGAAACTTTATAGAATATTATAAGAAATTAAGTATGATAATGAAAAATTCATATTATACATATGAAAGTGCGAAGGATATGATAATGAATGTAGATGATTTTGTAAAATTAAATCAAACAAATAAAAGAACATTATATTTAAATGAAGCGTTTGAAGATATGGGTAAAAATAATAAACATGATTTTATAAATCAAATTAAATTATTTATTCAAACATTTAATAATTATAAAGTTCAATTAGAAAGTGGTTTACCAAAAGTAAATTCTATGTTAAATTATGTTGAAAATTATGATAATTTACGATTATATGTTGAAGAATTTATTAAATATAATCAAATAGAAAAGCATTATACGGAATATATAAAGAAATATGATGAATTAACAAATGAGCATATTGATAAAAAGAACAAAGACCCATTATTTTTTGAAAACGCAATTAATGAAATAATACATTATAAAAAGATTGAAAATACAAATTATGAAGTAAATATGGAAATAACAAAATTGGATTTAATACATTTAGTATTGAAATTATTAAATTCAAATCCACCTAAAAAAGAAGATTCAAATGAACTTCAAGAAGTTGTTAAAGTAAAACGTGGTCGGAAAAAGAAGGAAGATATTTCTTCATCACCAATTGTGGAAGAGAAAGAGAAAGAAATAATGAATGTAAAAATAATGATTTTCTCCGATTTTTCATCAATATTTAAAAAGATAACACCATTATGTGATGCTTTAAATATAAAGTATGTTCAATTAGATGGTGGTAATATAAGGTCTATAGAAAATGCAGTTAAAGCATATAAATTTGAGGATACACAAATATTATTTTGTGATTCAACACTTTTTGGATGTGGTATGAATTTTGAAAATACGACACATGTAATATTTACTCATACACCGAATCCAGAAATGCAATCTCAAATTATTGGTCGTGCACAACGTATTGGACGCGAATCAATATTACAAGTGTATCAATTACATTATCCAAATGAAGAAATGTTTAATATAATTAAGAAAGATACAAATTCGCATATGTTTCATTTTATGACTGCAATGAAAGATGAACAAGAATATGTTAAAAAAGATAGTACATATGAAAATATTGAAAAAGAAGATAATCAAGATAATCAATATAATCAAGATAATGGTGAAGAAGATAATGATGAAGGTGGTGAAACTGAAATAAATAATTTATAAAAAGAGTAACGTAAACTATATATATAAAAATACGTAAATAAATTATATTATAAAAAAAATGAATAAAAAATATATATATAAAAGTAATCTTTAATATATATAATATAAAAATAAACAGTTTATTCTTATTCAAACGAAAATGGCATACGTAAATCAAATTGAAATCTATAATGACTTTTTAAGTTGTTCAGGAATATTAAATAATGAAAATATTAAAACTTTTACATTAAATAATAGTGTAAATGATTTAATATTAAATTATGAAACAATTGTAAATTATTTAAATGAAGAAGATCTTTATATAAATGCATATTATGAATGTGTATCAAGTTATATTATGAAAAATAATTTTAATAGTATAAAAAATATTAAAAATATTTTTATGATATTTCCATATTTAACACCTTCTAAAATTGATGAATTAATTACTTATTTATATCCATTAATTAAAGATGATTTACAAAATTATTTTAATTATGAATTAATAATAATTTTATATACAATAATAATGCATAAAGATATTAGTAATGAATCAAATTTATATGAACAATATTATGAATTGTTCAATAATTTGTATGAAAAAAAGATTATTAAAAATCCAATTTATTCAACAAAAGAAGAAAAAGAGTGTGAAACATATAATCGTGCTTCAATATTTGATATATTTGTACATGCTTCATATATTAGTGAATCATATAAGATTTCATTAATTTTTCTAAAATTAATAATTAATGAAATGGGAAAAATGAGTAATGAAATATTAAATGATTTTCACACTAATTCTGTAAACATTGATATATTATATACTTTACATGATAATATTAATAATATTAATTTAAAGTATATTAATATTATTAAAAATGATGAAAAAGAAGATAATATTTATATAAATAATATTACATTTTTTGTTGCAAAAATGTTTGCATATATGAAAATGGATGAAGTAATTAATAATTATACATTATATAATGAAAATGTAACATATTATACAAATATTTATTTCAACAACATGTTAAAATGTAATTCCAAATTTTTAGATTTAAATAAAAATTTTAATCCAAATGAGTTTGTTTATATTATTGGTGATTTATTTAGAATGAATAATAATGATTTTTATGAATTATTTTTAAATTTATATAATGAATCAACAAATATAAGTAAACCAACTAAGGTTTTTATATTAAACATATGGTTTAGATACATTTATTATGTATTAAATAAAAATAATAATTTAGCAATATCATATGATTCAAAATCAGATAAATATTATATAAACACAAAAATATATGGTAAAAAAATGATTCTTCGTACTGATTATATGAATGATATTAAATCATATATGGAACATATTTATGAATATCAAAATTTTATATATAATTTTTTGGTTTCAAAAATGAATGAATTTCTAAATATTGATTATCCTGAAATGATTCAATTATGTAACAGTTGTACAGAACGAAGTTGTGTAATATGTTTAGAAAATGTTGAAAATGTAAATATGAACATATGTTTTGTTTGTAAAAAAATATTTCACGAAAGTTGTGTAAATCAAGTTTGGAAAAGTGGACATGATAATTGTCCTTTATGTAGAAAATACATAAATTCAACATTTTATACATTTCCTCAATTAAGATATAACTTTATTAAAGATATTTTAGAGAAAATAAATAACTAATTTTTAATTATTATTTATTATACATATAAAAGTATAAAAATATAAAAAAGAATAAAAAATATTATAAAAAATATTATAAAAATAATAAAAAATATTATAAAAAAATATTATAAAAAAATATTACAAAAATAATAAAAAATATTATAAAAAAAAAATAAAAATTATTTATTACATAAAATACAATAATTAGTTAGATTATTATATCTTGGTATTTTTACATAATTTTTACAAAATTCTTTTAATTCTTCTTCATAAATATTTTGCATTTTTTCCCATGTTTGTATTTTTTCATCATTTAACCATTTTGGATTATCTTTGTTATCAAAATATGTATGGTTACCATATTCATCATAATTTTCACAAGTACAAATTGTTTCAATACATTTTTTACATTTTTCTTCATAAGGAAATGGTATTTTAGGTCTAATTGGATAATCTTCTAATTTTCCATAATTTGTATAATATAATTTATTGATACAATTTCCACATAAACAATGTTCACAATTTATTAATTTATATAAAATATTATTTTCGAAACATAATTGGCAAGTTTCGTGTATATTACTTTTTTTAGTAAAAGAGTGATTATAACCAAGTTTCATATAGCAACTTGTACATTGATTATTAAAGCAAGAAAGTTCAACTTCAGGTACTTCATTTTTGCAAATATCATAATTAGGGCATTTAATTAAGGTACAATTACATAGTGATTCAGGATTTTTAATGTAAAATGGTAATCCAGATTCAAATTGTGTAAAACATTGGTTGTTACAATTCATATTTATATAAAATATAATATATAAAATATAATATATAAAATATAAAATATAGTAACGATTTCTTAATATTTTTATATAAAAATAAAGTATAAAAATAAGTGATAATACGCATTCGCGTATTATCAAATATCAACAAACACTAGTGTGTTTGTTGATAAGCACGCCTGCGGCGTGTGCGGCTTACGCCGCGCGGAATTTGGCGAAGCCAAATCCGCAATGATGCGTTAGCATCAACTATCAATATTTTATTTGGTAAAATATTGATATGTGTTAAATCATTTTTTTTATTAAATATTTTTTATTAAATCATTTCATAATTTTGTTCTTTTCTACAATAAGGACAATGATTTAATTTTGGTTCATCAATATGAACTTTACAAAATAATTCAAACCAATCATCTTCTTTTTTCCATTTTTGAATTTTTTCGTCATCTAACCATTTAGGATCATCTTCATTCTCAAAATATATATGTACACCATTCTCATTATAATCATCACAATTACCACAATCACATTTTGTCTCTTCTTCTTCATCATATTTTTTACAATTATTATATGGAAATTCAGGTCTTATTGGATAATCTTCTAATTTTCCATAATTTGTATAATATAGAGAATGAATACAATTTCCACATAAATAATGATTACACTCCAATAATTTATATATATAATTATTTTCTAAACATACTGGACACTCTTCTTTTATTTCACTTTTTTTTATAAAAATATTAACATCATTATTTGAATAACGTTTCATATCACAATTTAAACAATAACCTCTATAACAACCAATTAAAAATTCAGGTAATTCACTTTTACAAATATCATAATTTGGACATTTAACTAAAGTACAATCACAATTAAGATTTTTTTTTACATAAAATGGTAATAAATGGTCAAATCGTTCAAAACATTGACCACTACAATTATTATTTTCAGACATTTCTTATATTATATTATAATATAAATTAAGTTCTTTAATATGATTTTTTTATTAAATAAATTTTTTATAAAAATAATGCTTTATTTAATATTATTGCTTGTTTTTTATTATAACTTTTCCTTAATTCGTCATTTGTAATACGTGGAAATAATTGCACTGGTATATCAAATAACAATTGTATATTATCCGTTAAATTTAAATAATCATCATAAACTAATACTTTATTTAATTTTTCATATAAACTTTGATATAATAATGCTTCTTGATATGTTTGTAATATACGCATATATAATTCTCTTTTATTTACATAATACTTATAATTTTCTTTGGTAAAATGTTGTGGATATTTTTGTATAAATGAGTCATTTAAATAATCATTTAATATATACTTAAACTTTTGTTGTAATATAAAGATTAATTCATAACTCGGAATTATTATATTATTATTTACAAAATAATCATAATATACAAGTTTGTACTCTTTATTTTCATTTAAATATTGCTTACTATCAGAATATCCTTTTAATAATTTTTTATATAAATCTTTCTTACTTCCCAAATATTGTAAACCTTCCATATTTGTTGTAGGTACATAATGCGATTGTGGAGCATACGAAATTATATAATTTAATTTTTCAAAAGTATTTTCTGTATTTTCAAAATTCACTTTTATTTTATATATATATTTATCATTATATACATATAATATATATTGAACTTCATCAAAATAATAAGTTGTTACATTATTTTTATTTAAAAATGATATATTTAACTTTTCTTTTATTAAATAACCTTCAGTATCATAAATATATAAATTATGATTTATATCAATAATAAATATTTGTTTTTTACTTATTAAATATTGAGTATATAATATACTATTTTTTTTAACAATCATATTTAATTTTTCAGATCCATAATCGGAACCAATAAAATTAGTAATTACACCATTTTTATCATATTTTTGTATTGAAGAATCATTATTATAAACTATATAAATATAAGAATCGTTATAAAATAATCCTTTTGGTATTTCCATATTTTGATTAAATGATATAAAATTTATTTTTTCACCTTCATAATTATAAATTCCACATTTATAAGGATTTGCATATAATACAATAATTCGCTCACTTTCTTTTACAGCAATATCAATAGGATTTAAATGTAAAGACGAAGGATCTAAATAATCATTACTCAAATCTTTGTCACTAAATGAAATTTGATTTGTACCATAATTTAAATCAAATAATGTAACATTATTATTATAATTACATACATATAAAAAATCATTATTATCTATATAAATTTTAATTGGAGCATTTATAGCATTTTCATCTTTTAAATAATCATTTCCAATTTTTTTTGTAAAAATATTTAATAAAAATCCAGAACTATGATAAAGTTGAATAACATTTAATGTTTGATTTGCTACATATATATAATCATTTTTATAAAGGCATATTGATGAAATAATATGTCGTGTAAAAATATAATCCATATTTTAACTTTTATTACTATTTAAGAAATAGTAATAAAATAATCTTTATAAACGAAAATACTTTATTTTTATATTTTTATATATTTCGTTTGCAAGCTTCATAATCTTCATAAGCTTTTCTACAAATATTTAAATCTTGATTATTCATATTCATACATTCATTCCAACTTTTTTCTAAATCAGTACAATATGAATTACTTGATGTTGTTTTAGGTATTGTTGCTGGTATTGTTGCTGGCACTGATGGTGAAAAGATTCTGTCAACAATATTACGAGCTACTGATGAACCTACACCAAAACTAAATCCTTCAGCCATTGTTGATAAAAATCCACCTGAAGATGATGCTGATGGTGCTGGTGCTGCTGGTGGAGGAACACTATTTTTAGTAACTGTTTCCACTTTTTTAGGTGTTGAAAATATGTTATTATGAACTTTTGGTGTTGGTGCAGAAGCAACACGATATGATGAACCACTTGAACGCCCTGAAGAAAAACCTCCACTTCTTGAACCTTTTGCCATTTTTACTATTTTACTATTATAAAAATATATTTTTATAATAATTATTATAATTATTCTTTTAAGTTAAAAAATTAAAAATATTTTTTAATAAATTTCTTGCCAACTAATTGTACTATAAACTTCAGTACTATTTTGACCTATTTTTTGACATGTTAATATTAAAACATCTGAAGTATTATCTATATTTGCTGTTAATTGTAATACTAAATTATTAAAAACATCACCTAAACCATTAAATGCAATTGTACCACGTCCATAAAAATATCCTTGGTCTAATAATATTGAATTTGTTGAATTAAATCCCGTTATAGCAGCTGATTTAGCATATTGTACAACACTATTATTATTATCTACTGAACTCCAAGTAATAGAACCTCCAAAATTACCATCTTGATATAATCGTAATCTATATAATAAATTATTATTTGTTGCAGTATCAATAATTGAAATTCCCGTTGGAATTATATCTTGATGGTAATAATTAATACCACCACCACGAATTGCTAATAATGGGGTTTCACTTGTTGGTACTGTAACTGGACTATCTACATTTTCTTGACTATTTGATACAGAAAATGGTTTACCAGTTGGATTATAACCACCTTCTGAAATAACAGTACTGCAAATTTGTCGTATATTACCACTTCCTGCACTAATACTTGTTGCGTGTAATGTATAAGATATGGGTAAATTAATATTATTTGTATAAGGTGATGTTAATACATTAATATTTAAAATTTGATGACAATAATGAATGCGACCATAAGCATAAAAACCAAATCGCACACGACCTACACCTAACCATTCCATATCAATTACAAAAAGTTGTGTTTTAGTAAAATCTAAATTTAAACCTGATATACCAGTACCATTCATTTTATCAATATTCCAAGAAGATTGACTAATCGATGTCACACTATCATTTTTAAGATTTACTGAAATAGAACCGGAACTATATTCAAAATAAACACCATTATTAACAGTTGGATAAGAAGTAGATGTAGTAAATTCACTATCAAAATAACCTAAACGAGATGTAAAAGCACTATTTGATGGATTAATTACTCCAGAACTCATAAATAAAAGTGACTTGCCTGGTTGATATGTAATATAATTACGACTTTGAGAAATATAATATCCAGCATTTGTACCACTAATAATTGCTTTAGACTTTTCATAAGTAGCTAAATATGAACCAGATGATTTTGAACATATTTGAAAAGTATTTTTTAAAAAATTTGAATTAGTACCAGATGCTATACTTAATGATGGAAAACGAATATCAATTAATGTATTTGGCATTGAAACACGAAGTTTACCAAAAGCATCTAATGAAGCTTCAACTTCATTGTCAAAAACTGTAATTGAATTATTATTTGAAGATACATTTTCACTATTTGTACTTAAACGAGATGTTAATTGAAAAGATGATTGAGATGAAGAGCCATTTGTATATATTACTTTATAATATTTTTTTACAATTAAATAACTTTTTGTAAAAAATCCAGAAGCATAATAAGTATCACTATATAATGTTTCATATGTAACATTATCATTTGAAAATTGAATAGCTATACCACCTGATGATGAATCAACATTACTTTTAACTGTAATAATTAATGTATCATAACCATTTGTTGATGTACCATTTCCAGTAAAAGAAGCTGATGAAGAAAGTGTACTTGTACTACTATTATTTGAATCATCATATGTTAAAACGGATGGAATAAAAGTCATTTTATTTTTTTATTTTTATATTATAATTATAATATAATTATATATTTTTTCTTATTACTTAATTAAAATATTTTATAAAAAATAAATATTAAATTACTAACCAACGAGATGGTGTTGTTGTACCATAATTAGAAACTAATTGTATACTTGAATAATTAATAACAGCTGTTAATGAAGATGTATTATTTATTAAATCGCTTCCACTACTTTGTATTATTAAATTATTATTTATTAAATTTCCTCCAACATCACATATATAAATTATTCGTTTATTACTATTATCAATACTACTTATTTGGGGTAATGTAATTGTTATACTATTTGTTGATGTATCTACTTGATAAATATTATAATAATTTGGATCAGATGTTAAAGATGGTATACTAAAATTTGAACTTTTTGTTGGCGAAACTGTATATGAATTAAATGATGATGGACCCGTTTCTCCTGTAAAACCAGTGTATCCTGTATAACCTGTAACTCCTTGAGCACCTGTATATCCTGTTGTTCCTATAGCTCCTGTAAAACCAGTGTATCCTGTTTCTCCTGTAAAACCAGTGTATCCTGTATATCCTGTAGCTCCTATAGGTCCTGTTGAACCTGTTGAAGAAGCTGAACCTTCTGGACCAGTGTAACCAGTATAACCAGTAGGACCTATACCACAATTAATTTGAACAGGACGACAACTACCATCTCTATTTGGATAAACATAATAAATTGGTCGATTATTGCAGCTCATTTTATTTTTTATTATATTAAACTATTCTTAATATAATAAAATATTTTTATAATAAATAGATTAAAAATAAAGATTCAAAAATAATTAAAATAATGTGTATTAAAAGAGTTTGCCCTAAACTAAATATTTTTGAGAAAATTTATCATAAAGTTTATATTTATCAAAAAGTGCATTTTTATGAGTTCGGTAAGGTGAATGATACATTGTATCAAAATCAAATTTATACATCATTGTTCCATTATATTCTAATCCATAAATTATTTTACCAATATCTTCATATACAGCGTGTGGTTTTACATAAAAGAATTCTTTTACACTTTTTTGATTATCTTGAATATGAAGCATTGATTGAAGTTTATTATTATGATAATGTGTTAATTTATAATCTATATTTACAATATTACTATTATCTTTGTTCCAATAAACATTTACATACTTACCATTTACTTCTAGTGTATAATCAAATCCAATATATTTTAATGGATTATTTATAAAATATTTATTAAGTTGGTTATAACCAACTTCAAAGGTAAAAGTGTTTTTGGGGATATAATAAAAAGAATTTTTAAATATAAACATTTTTTTTTTATATAATATTATATTTTTTCTTTTATATTCAAATTTTATTATAAATTAAATATAGAAATATGAGTTTAGAAGTAGAAATAGCATTTTATTTAAGAAATCCATTATTAGATAAATTATTACAAAATGATGAATTTATAAATAATAATGTACCTACGAAAAATATTGTAATTAAAAAGTTAAAAAGTATAAATGCTAAAAAAATTGGCACTTATTTATTTCAAGTAGTTATATTTAATACAAAAAATAATAATACAACTTTACGTTTACGAAATGAAGAGCATCGTGTAACACTTACTTATAAAAATAAAGACCCAAAATCAAAATATAAAGAAGAAGAAGAAATCGTTGTAAATAATTTTGATACAGCTCGAAATATATTACATAAATTAGGTTTTGAAGAACGTTATTGTTATGAAAAGATACGAGAAATATGGAATTATAATAAATGCGAAATTATATTTGATGAAACTGCTGGATTACCTACTTTAATGGAAATAGAAGCTAAAAAATATGATAACAAAAGTGAGCAACATGTATTTCGTTTAGCTAAGAAACTTGGATTGAATATAGAAAAAGAAGCAAAAGTACGAGGAGGATATTTATATAATAAGTTGTATGGATTTGAATTAAAAGATGAAAGTTTAATATATAGTAAAATGAAGAGTATATTAAGTAAAAAGTGTAAAAAAAATAAAAGTATATTATTACAGATTATTAAAGAACAAATAAAACTTTATAATAAGATAAAATAAAAAATTTATTTTACTTTTTATATAAAGTTATTTTTTAGATTCTTCTTCTTTTTTCTGATTATACTTGAAATAATCTGTTTCATAATAATATGAGCTATCTCCACCTTCATCCCATTCAAAACTTGTAATATAATTACATGATTTACAAATAAAAACATCAGTACCATAACAATCACCATTCATTCGACCATTTGCAATATGATGTTTTTTATCAATTTCATTAGAATTGCATTTAGGACATATTTTGAATTTGCTTTCAGCTAATTTTTCACGAAATTCACGTGTTTGGTCACCGCAACTAAATTGATAGTTACTGTACATATTCATATTTTCATAATTAGGTACACTCATTTTTTTTTGATAATTTATCTTATAATACTTTTATTATAAACTCTTTTATATTAAAAAAATCGTATAACGTAAATAATATTATAAAAAAAATGAATTATAAATAAAAATATTATAAAAATCAAAATATTGTAAAAATATAATAACGTAACTAAATTCTATTATTTATATAAAGAAAATGGAAGAATTTTTAACTAAATTTCAAAAACTTGAAATTGAATTAAATAGATTAAAAAATGAATTAAACCAAATTCAAACATGTAATTCTAATTCAAATGTAAAAAAAATAATTCAATTTTCATTTCCTGAATTAACTTACAAATGTTCACTAAATAATAATAGTACTGGGCGTAAAAAATACGGTACTATTGAACAATTGCTATCTACAAATAGTGGTATAAATTCCACAGTTGGATTACAAGATGGTTCAAATGTTGAATTGCCCGATGTTCGTAAATCAGTTAAATATAACTCGATTGTAGAATTTAGTAATATAGATCCAGAAATTGTTGAATCACAATTATTACAATTAGTTGACAATGATAAAGCTTATTGGGCAACTAAACATAAATATGAAATTATTGAATATTCAAAAGGCGGTTTTTTTAAACCACATATGGATAAACAAATAAAGAAAACGCATTATGGAACATTATTAATATTTCCACCTGCTGTTGGAGAATTAGCTCATAGTGGCGGAAGACTTATTATGGATAATGGAAAATTTATCTTTGATAGTAGTAAAAATACGGAATGGACTTTTATTGCATTTCATACAAATGTATTACACGAATGTACAGAAATTTTATCTGGTAAACGTGTTGTTTTCAAAACAGAGTTATATTCATCAATACCATCAAATTATTATATTAAATTAGATATGCATTATTCTGATTAAAATTAAATTTATTTAATAAAATATACAATAATATTATTATAAATAACGTAAACAAAAATATTATATTTTATTTAAAAATTAAGAAAAATTATTAATATTTTATAAAAAATGATTTTTTTTTTATAATAAAAGGTAAATAATACATATTAAGATTATATATTTTTTATATATCTATTATATTACAAATGACTACTTATATTGATGATTCTGATGAATTTGAAAATAAATTATCATTAATTGTACGTAAACCACAAGAAGGT
>JACCDZ011296281.1_pt1 | contig 14657 bp, 11 predicted proteins | sample 7449551 | NCBI WGS metagenome assembly JACCDZ01 (sample SAMN15323452, study PRJNA562643) | freshwater metagenome | isolation source: river surface water | place: USA:Blue River Watershed | collected 2017-08-18 | reverse complement strand
GACCTTCACGTTTTGGTTCCGTATGCCAGCTACCTCCGCGAACTGGTAAACCTAAGCTCGATCCGTCCGCTAAAAGTTGTGGTTGACGCCGGCAACGGTATGGGTGGCATGACAGTTCCTGCCGTACTCGGTACCGCCTCAGATCTAGAGCACTTGCCGCTTGAAATTATCCCGATGTATTTCGAGCTCGACGGTTCGTTCCCGAACCACGAGGCCAACCCGCTGGACCCTAAGAACCTGGTTGACTTGCAAAAAGCAGTCGTCGAGCACGGAGCCGACATCGGCTTGGCTTTCGACGGCGATGCAGACCGCTGTTTTGTAGTTGACGAACTTGGCCAGCCGGTAACCCCTTCAGCGGTGGCAGCGATTGTTGCTCGTCGCGAGATTGCCCGTGAGCGTGCCACCAATCCGGGTGCTCCGGTCACTGTGCTTCACAACCTATTGACCTCAAAGGTGGTCGAAGAGGTTATCGAAGCCGACGGCGCCAAGCCGGTAAAGACCAAGGTCGGCCACTCGCTAATCAAAGACCAGATGGCCGCTACCAACGCAATTTTCGGCGGCGAGCACTCGGCCCACTATTACTTCCGTGATTTCTGGGGTGCTGATAACGGAATGTTGGCAGCCATGCACGTGTTGGCAGAGTTTGGATCTCAAGATCTTCCACTTTCACAATTTGCCAAACAGTACAACCCTTACTACCTAAGCGGCGAGATCAACTCGACCGTTTCTGATGTCCCAGCCGCCAAGGCTCGTGTTCAGGCAGCATTTGCTGACCGTGCCGACTTTGATGAGTTTGACGGCATCACAGCGCAAGGCAAGCCTGCCGAAGCTGGTTCATGGTGGTGGTTCAACGTTCGTTCATCGAACACCGAGCCGTTACTACGCCTAAATGTCGAAGCCAAAAATGAGGCCGACATGATCCAGATTCGCGATGAAGTCCTAGGGCTCATCCAGCAGAAAGCAGAATAATTTGTCATCGAACACCGCTTTTGAGTTCAAAGTTGCTGACCTTTCACTAGCCGAGGCAGGTCGTCACCAGTTGCGCCTGGCTGAAAACGAGATGCCTGGCTTGATGGCCATTCGTGCCGAGTTTGCTCCGAGCCAGCCGCTAAAGGGTGCTCGAATCACCGGTTCGTTGCACATGACAGTGCAGACCGCCGTGCTGATCGAGACTCTTGTGGCTCTTGGTGCGCAGGTTCGCTGGGCGTCTTGCAACATCTTCTCTACCCAGGATGAAGCCGCAGCTGCTGTGGTTGTTGGCCTAAACGGAACCCCTGAAGAGCCAAAGGGTACCCCGGTTTTTGCTTGGAAGGGCGAGAGCCTCGAAGAGTACTGGTGGTGCACCGACCGCATCTTCGACTGGTCTGCAGAGGCAGAAGCAGAGGGCGCTGACTACACCGGCCCAAACATGATTCTTGACGACGGCGGAGACGCCACCCTGTTGGTTCACAAGGGCCGCGAGTTTGAGCTTGCCGGTGAGGTTCCGGCCAAGACTGAAGCTGACTCTGAGGAGTATGGCGTGATTCTTGAGCTACTAAAGAAGTCATTGGTCTTGGACCCAACCCGCTTCACCCGCATCGCAGCTGAAATCAAGGGTGTCACCGAAGAGACCACAACCGGTGTGCACCGCCTATACGACTTCTTCAAGAGCGGCAAGCTGCTGTTCCCGGCAATCAACGTGAACGACTCGGTTACCAAGTCCAAGTTCGACAACAAGTACGGCATCCGCCACTCGCTGCCAGACGGTTTGAACCGCGCGACTGACACCCTCATCGGCGGAAAGACCGTTTGGGTTGCCGGCTACGGTGACGTTGGTAAGGGTTCAGCCGATGCAATGCGGGGCCAGGGCGCCCGAGTAATCGTCAGCGAAGTTGACCCGATCTGTGCTCTGCAGGCTGTCATGGATGGCTACCAGGTTGCCGCTTTGGAAACGGTCATCGAGACCATCGACATCTTTGTAACCGCCACCGGTAACACCGCAATCATCAAGCCTGAGCACCTAATGCAAATGAAGCACCAGGCCATCATTGCCAACGTTGGTCACTTTGATGACGAGGTCGACATGGCTGGCATCAACCAGATTCCAGGCGTAGAAAAGATCGAGATCAAGCCACAGGTTCACGAATGGCGTTTGCCAAACGGCCGTTCGGTATTGATTCTGAGCGAGGGTCGATTGATGAACCTTGGTAACGCCACCGGCCACCCAAGCTTCGTGATGAGCACCTCGTTTGCCAACCAGGTTTTGGCGCAGATTGAGCTGTTCACCCGCACCGAAGAGTACCCACTTGGTGTCCACATCTTGCCAAAGGCTCTCGACGAAAAGGTGGCGCGTTTGCACCTTGACGCTCTTGGTGTTGAATTAACTCAGTTGACTGCTCAGCAAGCGGCCTACATCGGTGTACCAATCGAAGGCCCTTATAAAGTAGACCACTACCGCTACTAAAGTTTCAGAAAGCACAGAGGGGTTCATGCCACACAGTATTTTGGTCGTTGACGACGACAACGCGCTTCGCGAAATGGTTGGCATTGTCCTTGAATCTGAGGGCTTTGAAGTTAGCTATCACGATGCTGGATCTGGCGCCTACGAGAAGTTCAATGAAGTCAAACCAGACCTAGTTCTTCTTGACGTCATGTTGCCGGGTATGGATGGCATTCAGGTTTGCGAGCAGATTCGCAGCGAATGCGGCACTCCGATCATCATGCTGACGGCTAAGACCGAAAGTGAAGATGTGGTTCGTGGTCTTGAAGCTGGCGCCGATGACTACGTGGTGAAGCCTTTTGACCCTGCCATTCTGATTGCTCGAATCAAAGCTCGACTGCGTCCGTTGGCTGAGCCAGAGGGCGAGACCATCACAATTGGTCCGCTTACCCTCGACATCGTGGGGCACGAGGTTCGACGCGGCGGAGAGAAGCTTTCGCTGACCCCTCTGGAGTTCAACCTCTTGCTGACCTTGGCTCTGAAGCCAAAGCAGGTTTTTACTCGCGAGATGCTGCTTGAGACCGTTTGGGGCTACCACTACAAGGCTGACACCCGTTTGGTGAACGTACACGTTCAGCGACTTCGTTCAAAGATTGAGGCCGACCCAGATAACCCTCAAATCGTGACCACCGTTCGCGGTATTGGTTATAAGGCTGGCCAGAACTAAGTGAAACTTCGGGCAGCCGTTAGCTGGGCGCTCGGTCTCTTCCGCCAATTCCTGCAGGTGCGTGCGGTTTTCTCGACCGTAGTGCTGAGCGGTCTTTCGCTGCTCATCATCGGTGGATTTCTCTCGTATTCCATCGGCAACGGTCTTTACAACACCCGCTTGACTCAGTTGCTCAACGAGTCTTCTAAGAGTGTTGTCGAGGTTCAAAACTCGTTCTCGGCATCTACCGTGACCGATGAGGTTTCACTGCAAACCCTGCTCAACTCGGTCGTTCCAAAACTCGAATCCACCGACTCAACCAACAGCCGTCAGGTTGCCCTTTTGCGCACACCGGGCGGGGTAAGTACCCAAGCCCTGCAGAGTCCAATTTCGGCCGACTTCAATACCGGCCTTCTAACCCCCGATTTTCGTGAGCAGGTTCGTGCCTCTCAGGGCAAGTTGATTTACCAATCAATCGCAATAGGTTCGCAGGATGGTTCAACCCATCCGGGTGTTGTGGTTGGTGCCCCGGTAGAAATACCAATTGCCGGAGCTTACGAACTGTATTTAGTTTTTGACCTCAACAACGAACAGCAAACCCTAGATTTTGTTCAGCGCACCCTCGTGTTTGCCGGAATCGTGTTGCTGCTGATCATCGGCGCGATTACCTTCTTTGTCACCAACTGGTTGGTCAAGCCGGTTCAAGAAGCGGCTATGGTTTCTGAGCAGATCGCCGAGGGTGACCTTGAGAGCCGTCTGCCAGAGCGTGGTGAAGACGTTATTGCCAAACTCGCGCACTCGTTCAACCGCATGGCCGACAGTCTTCAAAAGCAGATCACCAAGCTGGCGTCGGTTTCTAAAATGCAACAGCGATTTGTGTCTGACGTCTCGCACGAGCTGCGTACTCCGCTGACCACCATCAAGCTTGCCGGTGAGGTTATTTTTGCGAGCCGTGAAACCTTGCAGCCGGCAGCCCGCCGCTCGGCTGAGCTGATGCACGACCAGATTGACCGATTCCAAGATCTGCTCAATGACCTGCTCGAAATTTCGCGCTACGACGCCGGTGCGGTTGCCGCCGAACTTGAGGTCCAAGACCTAAACGGTGTGGTTGGAATGGCAATTGTGGGTCTCGAACCGCTTGCAGTTAGCAAGGGGTCGACGATTGAAATTTCGATTCCGCCGGGTGAGGTTGACGCTGAAATTGATGGACGCCGCATCGAGCGCCTGATTAGAAATCTATTGGCTAACGCAATTGAGCATGGCGAGGGCAAACCGATTCAGGTTGCCGTCGGGATGAGCGAGACCGCTGTTGCCGTGAGTGTTACCGACTCTGGTGTTGGAATGACTCGTGCCCAGGTGGACCGCGTATTTGACCGCTTCTGGCGAGCCGACCCGGCCCGTAAGCGCACGACCGGTGGAACCGGTTTGGGTTTGGCTATTTCACTCGAGGACACCCACCTGCACAGCGGTTGGCTTCAGGTTTGGGCCAAGCCAAACGAGGGGGCCTCGTTCCGCCTCACCCTGCCGAGACGCAGGGGAATGGTGTTTACGCAGTCACCATTGCCGCTTCCACCTAAATCTAAAACCAAGTCCAAAAAAGAGGTGAGCGAGTAATGTCCTCTTTGAAGAAAATTCTGGCAATTATTCTGGCCACATCGGTTGCCTGGCTGGCAACAGGATGTGCGCAGCTGCCGACATCTGGTGACATTGAAACCGGCCCAGACATCAAGTCGTCTCTAGAAAACGACTACCTGTACTACTCACCACAGGGCCCAGAAGACGCTGCGACCCAAGAGCAAATTCTGCTCGGATTCTTGAATGCCGGAACCGGCCCACAGAACGACTACGCAATTGCTCGAGAGTACCTGAGTGAAGAATTCAAGTCTGTCTGGAAGCCAAGCAATCGAGTTTTGATTCGTCAGGGTTTTCCTGAGATTACCGAGCGCACCGATCAGGCCGCTGTCGTGGACCTCAAAGTTTCTGCCCAGGTAAACAGCCTTGGTCAGTACCAGGTAGAGCCTGCCGACACTGTCGAGCAGTTGACCTTCTCATTCGTTCGCGAAAACGGCCAGTGGCGTATCTCCAACGCGCCTCACCTGACTACGGTTATTCGTCCGGTCTTCGACGTTATTTTTCAGTCTTATTCGATCTACTTCTACGACAACCAGTTGAACTACCTGGTGCCTGACGTTCGATGGTTCCCATCGCGTGCTTCGACGAGTACCCGATTGATTGATGCCCTGCTCAAGGGTCCAAGCGCTTGGCTGGCAGCTGCCGTGACTTCGGCTATTCCGTCTGGAACCAAGCTTTCGCTGAGCTCGGTAAACGTTACAGACGGCCAGGCAATCGTGGACCTCTCGGCGCGTGCCCTTTCAACGACCTATCGCGAAAAGCAACTCATGGAAGCTCAGATTCGCGAGACCCTGCTTCAGTTGAATTCAGTGTTTAGCGTGCGCCTGCTCATCGAACGCTCACCGCAGGACATCGTTGACATTCAAACCCTCGCACCATCGCTGGTTTCAACCACTCCGGTTGCCTTCCTAGAGGACGGTTTGAGTCACATTGATGTCACCTCAACCTCAAAGATCATTGGCACCAACGCCGTACTGGACACCTTTGGAGCCACTGAGTTTGGCTTGAGTGCCGATGAGGAAACATTGTTGGTCCGCGGCGCCGAGGGAATTTACTTCAGCAACTATGGCAAGTTGGGTAGCCAGGCAAAATTGCTCGCAGCCGGTACCAACTTCATTGCACCGGTAATTGACCGACAGGGGTTCAGTTGGGTTTCTGGCGCGGCACCAGGCAGTGTTCTGCGTGTTTACGGTCAATCCGGTCAGGCCTTGCCGATTTCGGCCAACTGGATGATTCCTCTGACCAAATATGAAATCTCAATTAGCACCGAGGGTTCGCGCGCATTGATTCTGGCCGGTAGCGGAGACGAGCGCGAGATCTTTGTGTCGGCGATTGTTCGCGACGAGAATGGTCGACCAATCGAACTTGCTGAACCGATCAAACCGGTGGCGGCATCTCTCCAGGTGGTTTCGGCGAGCTGGGTTAACCCAACCTCGATTGGTTACCTCGAATCTGCAGGTGACGCGTACACCAACGTGAGTATTCAGACGATCGGTGGCATCAACAACACCTTGCCTCGCATCGAAGCCGGATCCAAGATCATGGGCAACAGCTCAAGCAACGCAATCTATGTGCTCAATGCCCGCGGAGAGTTCTATCAACAGCGCGGTATCAGCTGGACGCTAATTCGAGACCTGGTTACCGCAGCGCACTTCCCAGGAATTTAGTCTTTCCACAGATTTTTGTGTGTTCGGGTGCAGGTGGTTTACCTGTGGCAGCCTTCCAGAATGCTCGACGAGTTTCTGGATCTGTTTCTGCCGACAAAGTGCCTGCAGTGCTTGCGTCCGCCATCGGTCATTTGCCAAACCTGCGCCTCCGGTCTCGATCTTCCGGCCCACCCGGTCACAAGAGGCGGGCTAAACGGCTATTCGGTGGTCGACTACTCGGCCGAAGTCTCGCAACTCATCGACAAGTACAAAGAACACGGTGTCACCGCGGTGGCAAAGTTTCTGGCTAAACCGATGGTGACTAACCTGCTCGCCAACGCCAGCCCGGGCGACTTCCTGGTGGTGCCACCAAGTTCAAAGCAGTCGGTGAGGCGCCGAGGTTATGAACCCGCTACGGTCCTGGCAGCGCAAATTATTCGTCAGGCACGCAAAGCTGGGTTCGAGCTCAAACTTGCTCGCCAGGCTCTAACTCTTATCGAGCCGGTTCATGATCAGGCGCAACTGAACGCCAGGCAGCGGTTTGAGAACCTCGCCAACGCCATGGTGGGGCAGCGCTGGCTTGCTGGGCAACAGGTCATCCTGATTGATGACATAGTCACCACCGGCGCCACCCTGCTGGAATGCCGACGTGCAGTCGAGGAGGCTGGAGGTTTTGTGAGATTTTTCTCAACTTTTGCTGAGACAAAGTCAAAAAACGATACGCAAAGGTGAAATTGGGTATAACTTACTTTCACGGGCAACGTTGCCCGAAGATGGAGGTCATCATGGAAGTAAACATCTCAGCCCGCAACCTAAGTGTTTCGGACCGATTCCGCGAGTACGTATCTGATCGAAGCCACAAGGTTGAGCAGTTGGCTCACAATGTGCAGTCGCTCGAGATCAAAGTAACCAGACACGATCACAGCAAAACCTCCGGGCCTGAAGATCAGGTAGAACTTACCGTTTTCGAACCAGGCCATGTAATCCGTGCTGAGGCACATGCCGGTGACAAATTTGCCGCCTTCGACATTGCCCTTGGAAAGTTGGCTGAACGCCTTCGCCGAGCAGCTGATCGCCGCAAGGTGCACCACGGTCGCCACGGCTCAATCGGAACCAGCGAGCTAACCGCACACGATTTTGCCGAACTCGACATCACCCCGGCCGACTCAGATGTGCTGTTGGGCAAGGCTCGCCCAGAGGCCGAAGCTCCTGCACCAGACTTTGGTGACAGCCCAGTTGTGATTCGTCGCAAAGAATTTGAAGCAACCCCGATGACCGTTGACGACGCTCTGTACCACATGGAGCTTATCGGTCATGATTTCTACCTATTCCTTGACTCAGAGACCGGCAAGCCAAGCGTGGTTTACCGTCGCAAGGGTTGGAACTACGGAGTAATTACGCTTTCTTAACGTTTGCTACCAATTGCTTGGATAGCAGGGCCCAGCCGGTCTCCGGTTGGGCCCTGCGTCTAAGATTGATAGAGGACCAATCAAACGGTAGGGGCAATAACTTGGCATCAATCATCGACAAACTTCTTCGCGCTGGCGAGGGCCGTGTGCTGGCACGCTTGCGTAACTACGCAGACGCCATCAATGCACTTGAAGAAGACTTCAGCCACCTAACCGAAGAAGAGCTCCGCAACGAGACCACCGTTTTGCGCGACCGCTATGCAGCGGGCGAGAGCCTTGATGACCTGCTACCTGAAGCATTTGCTGCCGTTCGTGAGGCATCAAAGCGCACTTTGGGGCTTCGTCACTTCGATGTTCAGCTGATGGGTGGCGCCGCTCTTCACCTCGGCAACATCGCTGAAATGCGCACCGGTGAAGGTAAGACTTTGGTTGCCACCTTGCCTGCCTACCTAAACGCAATTGCTGGCCGCGGTGTGCACGTTGTGACCGTTAACGACTTCTTGGCCTCTTACCAGAGTGACCTGATGGGCCGCGTATTCCGCGCCTTGGGTATGACGACCGGTTGCATCATCTCTGGCCAAGACCCAGCAGAGCGCCGCGAGCAGTACCTGGCTGACATCACCTACGGTACGAACAACGAGTTTGGTTTTGACTACCTTCGCGACAACATGGCTTGGCAGCAGTCAGACATGGTCCAGCGCGGCCACTTCTTTGCAGTGGTCGACGAGGTTGACTCGATTTTGATCGACGAGGCCAGAACTCCTCTCATCATCAGCGGTCCTGCCTCGGGTGAGGCCAACCGCTGGTTCACCGAGTTTGCCAAGATTGCTGAAAAGCTTCAGCCGGTTATTGACTATGAAGTCGATGAAAAGAAGCGCACTGTCGGAATCCTTGAGCCTGGTATTGCCAAGGTCGAGGACTACCTAGGTATTGCCAACCTGTACGAATCAGTCAACACACCGCTGATCTCGTTCTTGAACAACTCAATCAAGGCAAAGGCGCTTTTCAAGCGCGACAAAGACTACGTCGTGATGAACGGCGAGGTTCTAATTGTTGACGAGCACACCGGCCGTATTTTGGCTGGTCGTCGCTACAACGAGGGTATCCACCAGGCAATTGAAGCCAAAGAGGGCGTCGAGGTTAAGGCTGAAAACCAGACCCTAGCCACCGTCACCCTGCAGAACTACTTCCGTCTCTACAGCAAGCTATCCGGTATGACCGGTACAGCTGAGACCGAGGCTGCAGAGTTTATGAGCACCTACAAACTTGGCGTTGTTCCAATTCCGACCAACAAGCCAATGGTGCGACTAGACCAGCCAGACCTCATCTACAAGAACGAAGAGGTCAAGTTCAACCAGGTGGTCGTTGACATCGCCGAGCGCCACAAGAAGGGCCAGCCAGTTTTGGTTGGTACCACCAGCGTTGAGAAGAGCGAGTACCTGTCGAAGCTTTTGGCTAAAGCCGGAGTGCGTCACGAGGTATTGAACGCCAAAAACCACGCCCGCGAGGCTTCCATCGTTGCTCAGGCTGGTCGCCTGGGTGCGGTAACCGTTGCCACCAACATGGCCGGCCGCGGTACCGACATCATGCTCGGTGGAAACGCCGAATTCCTTACCGTTGAGGCGCTAAACAAGCAGGGCCTAAACGCCGAGGAAACTCCAGAGGCCTACGAGGCAGCTTGGTCTACCGAGTTTGCCAAGATCAAAGAAGAAGTAACCATAGAGGCCGACAAGGTTCTAGCTGTCGGCGGTCTTTACGTTCTCGGCACCGAGCGTCACGAGTCGCGCCGCATCGACAACCAGCTGCGTGGTCGTGCCGGTCGTCAGGGTGACGTCGGTGAATCACGCTTCTACCTTTCACTCACCGATGACCTAATGCGCCTATTCAATTCAGGTGCCGCTAGCTCATTGATGAACCGTGCAAGTGTGCCAGACGAGATGGCTATCGAGTCAAAGGTGGTTAGTCGCGCGATTGCAAGTGCTCAGTCACAGGTTGAAGGTCGTAACGCCGAGATTCGTAAGAACGTTTTGAAGTATGACGATGTTCTAAACCGTCAGCGTGAAGCAATTTACAGCGACCGCCGTCACATTCTTGAAGGCGACGACATTGCCGGCCGAGTTGAGATTTTCTTGACCGATGCCATTACCGCTATTGTCGAAGGCCACATTTCAGATCACGCCGGTAACGACTGGGATCTTGAAGCTCTATGGGCTGAACTCAAGGCTATCTACCCGATCAACCTAGAAATTGCAGAGGTTCTTGCCGAAGCTGGTAACCGCTCACGCTTGACCAAGGCTTGGTTGACGCGCGAAATCGTTAGCGATGCCAAGGTTGCCTACGCAAAGCGCACCGTTGCTTTGGGCGAGCCGGCAATGCGTGAGTTGGAACGCCGAGTTGTGCTTTCAGTGGTTGACCGCAAGTGGCGCGACCACCTCTACGAGATGGACTACCTAAAAGAGGGTATTGGTCTTCGTGCCATGGCTCAGCGTGACCCACTGGTTGAATACCAGCGCGAGGGTTACAGCATGTTCCAGCAGATGATGGGCCAGATCAAAGAAGAGGTAATTGGCTTCTTGTTCAACGTTGAGGTTGAGGTGACTCCAGCTCCGCGTCCAGCGGCTGAGCAGTTGACTTACATCGCTCCGAACGAAGATGGCGCCGCCGAGGCTCACTCAGCCAACGAGGCAGCGCAGAAGAATGCCCCGACTACTCCTACTCAGAAGCCTGAGCAGGGTGGCCAGGGCAGCGCTTTCTTCCGTTCATAGCCTCATAACACCGATAGCGCGGTTGCGCGCCAGCGATGGTTGATGCCTTCAAGACGAATCGTCACCGCACGGTTTCGTTTTACGCCGTTCAAAATTACGACCGACTCGACTACGCCGTCTCGAGGTGAATTTTGGCGCATGTGACCAACTGAGAATTTTTGATGATGAGCCTTGATGCCGTTTTCTTCACGATACTGCTGCGCCTGCTTGGCCTTGTTTTGCAAGCTTTGGTAAACGCCGTCGGTAAGGTATCTCGACAACTGATCAACCTGCCGGGTGCCGGCAATTACTTCAATCACGCCGGTTGCTAGAAGTGCCAGGCTTTCAGTCGGGTTTGGTAGGTCTTTTGAACTGATGAACTGGCGGCCAAAAAATTCCTCAGACTCGATGAAGTTCTTGGCGTTTCGATCTTTTTTCTTTGGAGCTCGCTTTTTTGCTGGCTGCTGCTGATTGCTCGGCACGGCCGAGCCGGTCTCTTTGCCGGAGTCATCCGACTGCTCTGAACTGCTCAATTACATTCCCCCATCTCTGGTCCTTGACCTCGCAACATGATGCGAAGGATTTGAAAGTATTGCTTCGCTATCACCGGCGCAATAGGTGGATAACCGCTTGTGGATAACTTCCGTAGTCTTGTCGGAGGTCCGGACATACTAACGAAATGTCATTTGATAACTTTTTTGAGGATCTGGAAGCCCAGTTTGAGGCAGCCCAAAATAGGCCGATTGCCCAGATAATTAATGGCCAGTCTGCTTTGGCCGAGGTGCAGGATCAAGCCTTCGCACACCACGTATTAGTGGCCCCCATGCTGGGCTGCGACTTCATCGCCGGTCTGGACAAAACGTTACCAATTTGGAATATTTTTTCCTTCAAAATGGTGCGCAGCATCCGGTTCTTCCCGGGTGAGGAACCCGATTTGCCAAAGGCCCGTGAGGTCCAAAAATCATTGCTGGCGCACATGGGTGAGGTGGCTTTGCCGATGGCAATCGAGTGGCGCGGGGTTGACGATGAGAACTTCCGGTCTGCAAACCTGCTCGGGATTTCCGGCGAACTGCTCCTGATTGCTAAGGGGGAGTCGGTCATCGGTGTGCCGGCCCAAAGAATCGGGCAGATCAAAGTTTTGGCTGTGGATAATTTCGGCTACCAATTTTGAGAACTGGTGTGATTTGGGCATGAAATCCACTCGCGCAAGAAAAACCTCGAATCACAAAATCAAGTTACTCGCCGCTGCAGTGGCGTTTGCATTGATGGCCTACGGGGCAATTATTTGGTCGCAGCAGGCCGCCGGAAACACTCAGCAGTATCTGGTTGCCATCAAAGGCCTGCCGGCTGGAGCTCAGGTGAGTAGCGAGGATTTCACCGTGGTTGAGTATCAACTTGGCAGTACGGGGGAGCATTATTTGGCACCGGATCAATTGAGTCACGGGTCCTATACTCTCGGGCCAATTCGCGCTGGGCAGCTGGTGGCCAAGAGCTACTTGGCCAATGCAGTGATCGATGCCAGGGTTCCGGTCGTGGTTACCTCGGCAATGGGCTTACCCGAGTCAATGCAACCTGGGTCATCGGCCGACATCTGGGTCACGCCGCAGCTTGCCGATAAATCTTTCGGGGAGCCTTATCTCTTGGTGTTGGCCGCCGAAGTTGCCAGACTGGCAGAGCCATCGGCTGTCTTTGCTGATGCCCCACCCGAAGTGGAGCTCTGGGTACCAGCTGAGGCTGTACCTGCGGTGCTCAAGGCGCAATCCGGTGGCAGTGAGCTTTCTTTGGTTATGAGGGCAACCTTTGCAGACTGATACCCCAACACCTGCCAAGCTAGGCAAGATTATTGCCGTTTGGGGTGCGTCTGGTTCGCCGGGCAAAACCACGATTGCGGTAGGCATGGCTAACGAGTTAGCCGAGGCAGGTAAAACTGTGACGCTGATTGACCTTGATCTTGAAGCAAGTTCCACCGGTGTGCTGCTTGGGCTCGGAGATTCACCCGGCGGCATAGCTGCTGCGGCAAGACTGGCGGGGCATTCCAGGTTTGACTCGGAACAGCTCCACCGGTTGGCAACCCCGGTTTCCTCTGGCAGGCACTCGTTTCAATTGCTTGGCGGTTTGGTTGCGGCAGAGCGCTGGGCCGAAATCGCTCCCGATCGTGCCGAGGAGGTGATTCTGGTCGCCGCCGAAAATTCTGAGTTTGTGGTTATCGACCTAGGGTCCTCGCTTGAGGCAAATTTGCGCGACGTTTCCACTGGCCTTGATCGCAATAAAGTTACCAAACAGACTTTGACCATGGCCGATCAAATCATCACAGTTTGTCTGGCTGATCCGGTCGGTATCTCCCGCTACTTGAGAGCCATCGACCAATTGGTTGAGCTGCGTCCGGGTGGTCAAATCTTTTGCGTGGTCAATCGCCTGCGGGCATCGGTGTTGGGGTCATCGGCCAAGCAGCAGGTTGCCGAAACACTGGGGCGAATGGCCCAAATCACGGTTGACTGCTTTATCCCCGATGACCCTGCGGCGGCAGATTTTGCTATGCGGCAGGCAGTGCCCATCAGTCATGCCAAGCGAACCTCGCTGGCGCGAATGGCCATTGGCGTGCTGACCAAAACATTGGTTCTTGGCGAGCGGTCCCAGTTGGACAGGCGCCTCGCTAAACTCGGTTAGGTGTCAACGCTTAGTGAACTAATCAAGGCCAATGGCGGCCGCACCAGCCATGCCGACATCGAGTGGCTTCACCTACTCATGGCCGATTGGCAGTTGATCGCCGACCTAGTCTTTGCCGACCTCGTGCTTTGGGTTCCGACCGGTGACGGCAACTTCGTTGCGGTGGGGCATGCGCGCCCATCAAGTGCGGCAACGATTTTCTACCGTGACATCAGCGGAGCGCCGGTTCGCAAGGAGTGGGCTGCGCAGGTTAGCGAGGCGTTTAGCTCGGGCTTTATGGTTGAGAACCGAGTGCAATCGTCTGATGAGGGGTTCACGTCACGCCTCAGCGCCTATCCGGTTCGCCGCAGGGTATCGACCAAATCAGAAGAAGTGACCAAAGACCCGATCGCGGTCATTACCCGTCACACCAACCTCAGCGACGTCAAGGTGCCCAATAGACTCCAGCTCAACTACCTTGGTTGCGGTAATGACCTGCTCGACATGGTTGCTGCCGGGTACTTTCCTGACTTCGGCAACCCTACGGGCCCTCGCCGAGGGGCCCCGCGCGCCAATGACGGCCTGCTGCGCCTAGACGTTGACGGAAACGTCATCTTTGCTAGCCCAAACGGCCTATCGGCCTTCAACCGCCTTGGCATCAAGGGTGAGCTTGAGGGCCAGTCTCTGGTTACTGCGGCAACTCCGGTTCTCAAAGACCGCAACGTCGATGAGAGCTTGCCCCTGGTGCTTACCGGTCGCGCGCCTTGGCGCACCGACATGGAGTCACGAAATGTGACCCTTACGGTTCGGGCCATACCGCTGCGGTCAGCAAACGAGCGCACCGGTGCCATTGTCCTTTGTCGCGATGTAACTGAGTTGCGTCGTCAAGAGCGCGAACTAATTACCAAAGACGCGACCATCCGTGAAATTCATCACCGGGTAAAAAACAACTTGCAAACCGTGGCCAGTCTGCTGCGGATTCAAGCTCGACGAAGCCAGAGTGAAGAGGCAAAAGAGTCGCTGCAGCAGGCTATGCGCCGAGTTTCAGCTATTGCCCTGGTGCACGACACGCTTTCTGAAGGACTCAACCAAGACGTCAACTTTGACGAGGTCTTTGACCGAATCCTGATGTTGGCTACTGAAGTTGCATCGTCGATGAACACTTCGGTTCGAACCATCCTCGATGGTCGATTTGGTCAGCTGAAGAGTGAGGTGGCAACACCACTTGCGGTTGCCCTTACTGAGGTAATCACCAACGCGGTTGAGCACGGTCTGGCCGAACGCAGCGGTGTGGTTGCTGTAAATGCCGAGCGTAAGCAGCGTCAGTTGCTAATCACCGTTTCTGACAACGGTAAGGGGCTTACCGACGGCAAAGTTGGCCAGGGCCTTGGCACTCAGATCATTCGCACCCTGATTGAGGGAGAGCTTCGCGGAAGCATCTTCTGGTCTTCGCCG
>JACCDZ011694382.1_pt1 | contig 14663 bp, 11 predicted proteins | sample 7449551 | NCBI WGS metagenome assembly JACCDZ01 (sample SAMN15323452, study PRJNA562643) | freshwater metagenome | isolation source: river surface water | place: USA:Blue River Watershed | collected 2017-08-18 | reverse complement strand
TGCCATCTTTGTAAAAGGAAGTAAATCAACACATATGAGTGATCTTGTTGACAGATTAGGAGATGTATCCTAATCTGATTTTGGATACTTCTGTCCACAAAACTCAAACTACTTCAGACCATGACACTTGAATTGACTTTTCATGCAGTGACCGTTCTTTTGATTGGATTACTCATACTTCTTTACCCTCTTTACCTTAAACCTGGAAAGATTTCAAAGTTGTTCTTAGTATTCTGTTTCACTTTAGATGCATACTTAGAGTGGAGAATAGTTCAAATCCTCAATCTTAAGCCACCTGACGAGTATGTGCTGTACTTTTTTACTGGATCAGGGTACCTTACAGCATGCTTGATTTATGCAAAGACAATATGCGAGTTCCTTTCCTCACTCAAGAAAAAATACAGGGTCACATCTAAGGATGCGTAATCTGCCACTATTTCCCCGCTTCACCTATCGTGGTGAGGCGGGGAAATTGCTATTTATAAATAAAGTAAGACTATACATCATAATAGCCGACTACTAAATATGTGTTTTCAAAAGTTCTAGTATCCCATCAAATGAACCATTACTCATCACAACCACCACATCTCCGTCTTTCAGATCTGGAATTATTTTTTCCACCAATTCAACTGCGCTTTCAGCAAGCTCCACTACTTTTCCAAAACTTTCAGTTTCGCGCTTTACAACTTGTGGATCAAGCAAATCTTGACCGGCATCTATCTCTGCACGATATGGAGGAACTTTTATCCCAATCAAATCCGCTGTAGCCAGTGCACCAGGATATGTATGTTCAAATAATTTCCTCCGACTTGTATTTGAACGCGGTTCAAATAGAGCAACGATGCGTCGATCAGGAAAACGATTTCGAATACCTTTGAGTGTTTCTGCTACTGCGGTCGGATGATGCGCAAAGTCATCGAGTACTACAATATTTCGCGCTGCATTTTTAAATACCATTTCCTGCCTCCGCTTCATCCCAGGAAAAGAAGCTAAGGCTTTTCGTACCTGCTCCGATTTGATATCAATACCATTGCCCATAAGAAGTCCGAGTACCGCGACTGCATTTAGAGCATTGTACACACCATAGAGCGGTACGGTGTACTGCCCATATGACTCCCCTTTTACAAACAATTCAAGATGTTGGCCTTCATGATCAATATCTCCGAAGACCGGGCGAAGGTCACATGAGTCGTCAATTCCATATACCAATATATCTGCTACATGCGAAATATCCCCAGCTCTTGTCTCTGCAATCAGCTGATTGAGCAGTGGATAGGTATGCGAAACAATTAAATGTTTTTTCGTTACTTCAATCAAATGTCGAAATGCAGTGGTATAGATTTCTTCATTTGGATAAATATCAATATGGTCCCATTCGACAGATGTAATAATCGCACTTGTTGGTCGATAGTGTAAAAACTTTGGCCTTGCATCGAAAAATGCCGTATCGTATTCGTCTCCTTCAAAGACAACATGTGATCCTTTACCTACACGATGACTTGCACCTTCTTTAATTACTACCCCGGCTTCATCTCGCATCGATTGCATCACCCCACCAATTAAATATGTCGGATCAAGTTTTAGTTCAGTAAGCATATGCGACAATATACCTGTAGTTGTTGTCTTCCCATGTGTCCCTGCAACCACAAAAGATTCTTTACCTCCTGCTTGGCTGGCATTGTCACCAACATAATATTCGCCCATCAATTCTGGCATAGAGATGAGGGGTTTATTGAGCTCTTGCGCGCGCACCACTTCGATATGCTCAGGCCCACATGCATTTCCAACGACCACCAAATCAGTATCTGCTGCAATATGATCTGTAGACCATCCTTCTAGGATATGTACACCTTTTTCTTTGAGCAAAGGCCCCATAGGTGGCCAAAACGAAACATCTGAACCTGTTACTTCAAAACCAGAATCACGGAGCATAAATGCTAGTGTCAACATTGCAGTACCGCACACACCGACAATATGAATTTTTTTACAATTTGAAATATCCGCTTTAATACGATTGATAACACGCAATTCAGGGTGCGACTTTGTGCGCAATTTCTCTTCATAGTATGTATTAAACATTTCTTGAGTGTAAGGCATTTGGGTACTATATCAAAAGTTATTGGATGTGGAAATGATATATATCACGACTTATAGAGTACATATCAATAAATCTATTCAATGTTAAAGCGCGCCCTTGTGTAGGGCGCGCTCGCTAAGAGATCGACATTACGATGTCTTCTCCCACAGGATACTTGTGCCAGAAGGCATAATACCTGTGAGACACGTCATCACCACTGAATGCCGAAATCTGTTGATCCACTGACCTGATGTGCTTCGATCGGGATGCACCCGATTTGTCATGACTGCTACAGCAGTGTCGATTGTTGGAAAAATCGTAAGATGACAACCTGAGTAACCATTTTTGAAGATGGCACCTACATTGTACCCCATTAGTCCGACAGTACCGACAGTGCCGGTCATGAGGTCGTACCCATTTGCAAACTCATCCCAGATACCCCATCCAAGACCAAAGCGAGAACCTTGATCAAAGTGATTGGTACCCATCTGTTCGATGAGTGTAGGGTCGATGATTTGTTTGCCATCGATAACACCTTTATCCAGGATAAACCTGGCGATACGCAAAAGGTCTTCACATGTTGCAAAGAGTCCTGCAGCACCAACCATCCCGATTGCTCGGGTAAGCTCATCATGAACAATACCAGGATAACTTGCACCACCGATGGCTTCGGTAGCGACTACGTGCCCCAAACTCTGAGGAGGATCGAAAGTCGGAAAGATACCAAGTGGTTCGAATAAAACCTCTCGACACAAATCTGGAAGTTTCCTGCCAGTTACAGACTCAAGAATGACCGCAAGAGCAATTGGTGGGTAATTTGAGTAATGAGTCATATTGCCCACCAATATATCTGCCGACATAAGCCCAGAGACCATCTCCTTCAAGGGTATACCGGTGTATGGCTTTTCCCAGTGATCGAGTTGAAATCTAGCCGCATATGTGAGTAAATCACATATAAAAGGCTCTTTTCCTTGTGACACTTTGATGCCAGGAACATATTTTCTTACTGGATCATTGAGCTTCAAGAGCCCTTGAGTAACTGCCCACAATACGACAAGCGCCACCACCGATTTGGTGACAGATGCAATATCATACATGGATAAGTCACCAGTCTCAATCCTTGGATCACCTGGAAGACGAGAGTGCACACCGAAGTGACGCATATACACCCCATCTCCCTTGATAATCCCGAGAGACCCAGCACTGAAGAACTGGCGTGGCACGCACGCCTGTACAAACAAGGGTCCAGGATCAGTGCCGGCCGAATTCGGAGCGTACGGCAAATGCTTGAATTTTATCTTCATAAAATGAACTGTGGTTAAGTTGTCAGGTATACAGTTGATGCGAAACACTCACACCTATACCTTTCTGCCACGAAGAATACTAAATCTATATTAAAAAATCAAAGGGTGACCTGACCCTCACTACATTACATCTTGTTATCACATATCCAAATACCAAACTCTATCGTATTATCGTCTTTACTTATGACGATGCTTCATCTCCTCAATCAAACCATCTTTCATAATAATCACTCGATCTGCAGCACTAGAATACTCTTCTTCATGTGTCACCATCACAATAGTTTGGCCTTTCTTATGTAAATCAGAAAATATTTCGAGAATCATAGCTGAACTCTCTGTGTCTAAGTTTGCCGTTGGCTCATCGGCAAATAAAATCTTTGGATTATGAGCAATCGCACGCGCAATAGACACACGCTGTTGTTGTCCACCAGAAAGTTTAGCTGGGAGGTTTGGCATACGATCACCAAGTCCAACTTTTTGCAGGGCATCAGCCGCCAATTCATTTGCTTTCTCGGTCGAGAATCCTTGCATAAGGAGTGGAAGTGCTACATTTTCAAGCGCAGTTAAATCAGGGAGCAATGCATAGTCTTGAAATACATATCCGAGATAGTCTAGTCGAAATTGGGTTTTCTCGAGATCAGTGAGATTATGTGTATCTGAACCATCGATAATAATTTCTCCATCTGTAGGTTGATCTAGTAAACCAAGTTGGTACAGGAGCGTACTTTTCCCAGCGCCGGATCGCCCCATAACTGCCACAAACTCCCCGCGCTTGATATCAAGATCAATCCCTTTGAGTACTGGTGTAATACGATCACCATCGGTAAATGTTTTAACCAATCCTTTTGTGGTGATAATCATTTCTCCAGATTGTTTTATTGTGCTATGTGTTTGCATAAAATATATGTTGAAGTGATATGGTTAACGACCTAAAATTGCATCTAAGGTATTTCTTTTAACAATCATGCGCGCTGGAATGTATCCTGCAATTACTGATGCAATAAAGAGTGCAATTGCTCGAGCTACAGTACCAGATACTGGTGCATAGATGATTCCATCACTAAAAGGAAAGTTAATAGGGTTGGCATCGACAAATGGTACCAATAGACCGTACAGTATGATGACACCGATTGTTGAACCAACAACAGCATAGAAAACAGACTGCATCACATATGACCATTCGATAACCCGTGGATGTATTCCAATCCCCTTTAAGATACCAATGAATTTTCGTCTTGTAATTGCATTTACGAAGACAACGATAAACACAGTAATCGATGCCACAGCGAGTCCAATAGAGCCAATCATATTTCCAAGGAGCGCGAATACTGCCGTAATATCTTTCAAAAATTTTGGCTGCGCTTCTTCATAGGTCTGGATTTTGGCATCCTTTTCAAAACCATTTTGGACCAACACTTCTTTCACCTCAACAATCTCTGCGTCAGTAGCACCTGGTTTTAATTTGATAGAAATTTCATCAAGGTTAGTGTCAGACCGGCCAATCAATTTTCTGAGCTCTCTTTGATTCATAAGAATTCGAGCATCGATTTCATCAAGTTTTGATTTCATTACCCCTCGTACAACAACTTCTTTTGAATTATTTCCTACTTCCAATTTGAGTTTTTGACCAATCTGAATACCTCTCAATTGTTTGAGTCCTGGTGAATCAATTTGTGTATAATCATTTATCAAAAAAGCTCCAATCAGCACTCCGTCGGTATCTTTCTCATCGAGATAGTTTCCCGCGATTACATATTTTGATAATCCGGCAAATTCATCTTCTTTAAGTGGATCAATTCCAGAGACATTTCCCGCAGCTTCGTTTGGTGTTTCATTTTCACGAAGCACTTTCTTATAATCTGCATTGAGTTTACCACCAGCAAGCACACGACTTGTATATGTTTCTACTTGAGGGAGATTGTCTAAAACATTGACAATAGTTCCTGAATTTTCGATAAAACTTTTCTGCCGAAGATTTGATACCAATATATCTCCTGAATATTTTTCTCGAGCCGCATCGACTGAACTTTGAATCAAACCGACCAATACTCCACTTACTACTGTCAGCTGTAAAAATACCAAAACCATGACGAGCATGATAAGTCCAGTCGTCCATTTGCTAGCATGCTTCACTTGTCGATATGCGAGGAAGAATGCAACTCTAAGGTGATTTTTCATAAGATAGAAGAGATATGGTTTGGTGAATAAGAAGAATTATGTATCTTCTATTTATCAGCTTTAATAATGACTTTATTTCCTGATACTAGACCCTGAAGAATTTCAATGTCCCCTTCTCGATCAATCCCACCTGTTGAAACAGGAACAAGCTTAGCAGTTTTATCTATAGCAGGATTCCAAGCGTCTATATTATCTGAAACTTGCTTTACAAATTTTTTCCCTTTCTGAATCACGAGAGCAGACTGTGGTACCTTGAGAATATCAGCACGTCGATCAGATTCGACAGTGACATTTGCTGTAAGACCAGACTTAATTCGTTCATCTTGGCTCACAAATTGAATACGTGTCTTATAGGTTACTACTCCGTCTTTGATAGTTTCTGATAGATCCACTTCACTGATAATAGCTTCAAATACGATTCCTTCTCCCAGAGCATCGAGAGTTACTGCTGCTTTTTGTCCAATTTTTAGTTTAGGTGCATCATTTTCAGAGACAAATGTTTCTACTTCAAATGCAGCATCACTCATAAGAGTCAATACAACATCTGTTTGAGCTACAGACTCTCCTGTTTTATATGCAATACGTGTGACGATACCATCAAAAGGAGCAATTAATCTTGTCTTATTAAGTGAAGCAGCTGCGCTCGATACCCCAGCTGCTGCACTTTGTGCCTGTGCCCTCTGTGCAGCAATTGCCTCAGCTGTATTTCCTTCTCGTAATAACTGCAATTGATCTTGTGCTTTTTGTACTGCAGACACATTGTTTTGAAATGTATTTACAGCTGCATTGAGTGCTTGAGTGGCAGTATTTACATTGAGTCGAGCAGTGGAGATATCTGCACGTAACAATACATTTGCTGGTTCATCTTTTACACCATCTCCCATAAGAGAAAGTGCGGTATTGAGATCAGTAAGAAATGTCTGTGTAGTACGCAAATATTCTTTTACTTCTACTATATTTGCATCATTAAGGTTATCTTTATTTACAGTAGCGTTCAAATTAAGCCATTTTGGATACAGTTCATTTATCTTAAGCCGCTCAAACTCAATAGTATTTTTGAGGGCAGGATTTCCATCGACGAAAAATGTAAGTTCTGGTCGAACACTCTGCGGATACTTGATTACCTTATCTGCTTTATTTTTTATTGCATCATCTGCTTTGGCAAATGAATCTTTAATTTGCTCGACAACATTCGTACGTGATTGTTCAAGGTTTTGGATAGCAGTATCAACATCAGAAGCAGCAATACGCAGTTCTGCAGGACGAGATCCATTTTGTAAATCAGCCAATTTTGATTGCTCACTCAAATACGATGCCTGACTCTTACTTACTGATGCCACATAATCAAGATTTGAAAGTTCTGCCAAAACATCACCTTTCTTTACCTTAGCTCCAACTGTAGTCTTTATTTCTTTGATTTTTCCTGATACCTCAAAAGACATATCCACTTTTTGTGCAGGCGTCACCTTACCTGTTACAGAAACCTCTTGGACAAATTCTTTAGGAGACACAGTATAGAGTTCAAAATCACCAGCCTTTACCCCACTCCGTGCAGTCATAATCAAGATAATAGCAATAATGATAAGTGGAATGAATACTTTTGGACGCTTTTTATTTGTCCAGACATAACTTAAGAAAGTTCCCAGATATGATTTTATTTTTGTAAGAAGTGATTTCATGGTGATGTGATGATTGTATTAAATAATTATTTGTGAATATATCTTGTTAAGGTCTCTGCTACTGTATACATATCTTTGCCTAACTGTTGTCTTTTATTAATAGATATATGTTTGAATATTTTTGCAAGTTCTTTATCTATATGTTGGACAGTGTTTGCGACAAATACTTTTCCTTTTGCAGTAAGCCTGAGTACAATCTTGCGGCGCTCAGTCGGATCTGGTGTACGTATCAATAGTTTATCATGTTCTAGAATTGCTGCCTGTCGACTAATCGCAGCTTCAGATACACCCCATAGTTCGGCAATTGCAGATTGAGTTACATCTTCGACCCCCTTACACTGCGCCGCTCTTTCGACAGAAGCCAGAATTTTAAATTGTGAAAATCCGTAGTCTGAAACTTGCTTTATTGACGCATCGATATGACGCTCAAGAATCATGGCTGATGCAAGCAAAGGTTCAACAAAAGGCACTTTGCTTTTTTGAACAACTTTTTTAAATGTCCCTCTCATTGATTTTGACATAATACTTGATATGTTAAGTGTTTTTAGAGTGAGAGTCAATATACATATATTCATATACGATTGGTTGAATGTACCGAAGCACAATTTGACAAAAACATGGATTTTTGAAAACCGCCATATGTGTGTACATATTACCAGTTTCCGTAAATCCAAAAAGTATATTTAGGGTCGTACTTTCGCTGGTATTATTTGGCTTAAATACTTTAAAACCCTTATTATTAGCCAGTAGTTTTTTGATTCACAGCTGTTGATATTGACAAATATATTGATAGTCGTAGCATATTGTATGCATTCTTAAGTTTGGGCACAGGATTACCTGTGGCAATACAAAAGCATGCATTCAACACAAGTACCTAGGAGGTATTATGCCAAGCAAACTCAGTAAGAAAAGTTCTTCCCGCAAACGTAAAGCCCCTAACCGCGCCGCAGTAGCCGCAGCCGCAGTCATAGCATCCTTCTCTCTGTCTGCCGATGCTGAAGCGGCGGCAGTCTCATTCAATGATCATTCAATCCAAGAAGTGACGATAGCTGCAGATCTGAGTGAATCCATCACTGCTGACTATACCCTCCCGACAAAGGAGTGTGCATCCATGGCTAAACTAGGTCACAAGATTGACTCATGGCTTAAACAAAAAAGAACAGTGTTGATCTGCATTAAAACTGGTGCAAAAATGGCACAGCTGTGTACCCTTCGCCCTGGTGAAAAATCTGGATTCATCCAGGTCGTAACGGTCGGCCCAAAGGAGTCGCTCCCTAAAGGAGCTATCCTACTGCTACCCCGACGTGGGTAGTACGGTATGTTCCTCGACAGTCCCCCATTTTGGCCTGCTGCGCTCCCAAGCGCGGCAGGCCTTTCTTTTTTCATAAAAATACTGTATAGTTTTGCTTCACGATTCCCTCTTTTTGTATCGACTTAAATGCAGGCTCAGCCTGTACTCGAAACTCATATTCGAGACCTAAAAGTCTGAAACCCAAAAGTGTGTGAAAAGTTCAAGAGAGTAAAGTAAATCAAAAGCAATATATTAATCAAAACGTAATCATTTTATAATCATGCAAATTAGAAATATCGCCATCATCGCTCACGTAGACCATGGGAAAACTACAATTGTAGATGCCATGATGCGTGCAGCCGGCGCAGTTAAAGAAGGAGCAACCAGTATGGATTCAAACGCCATCGAACAAGAACGAGGTATTACCATCTACGCCAAAAACGCTTCCCTTACCTATAAGGATACAAAGATCAATATCATCGATACACCAGGTCACGCCGATTTCGGTTCTGAAGTAGAGCGAGTCCTCCGATCTATCGACTGTGTAATTTTGATTGTGGATGCACAAGAAGGTCCTATGCCTCAAACACGTTTCGTACTCAAAAAATCTCTTGAACTTGGACTTAAACCAATTGTAGTACTCAATAAGCTTGATAAGCCTGCAGCCGACCCTCATCGAGTGCACGACGAAATCCTCGAACTCTTTATGGAACTTGGAGCAAATGATACTCAACTCGATTTCCCTACCGTCTACGCTATCGGACGTGAAGGAAAAGCAAAGATGACACTTGATGAAGAATTCATCAGTCTTGATCCTCTCTTTGATACTATTCTTTCTCATATTCCACCGGCCGATCCTGATAAAGACGCCCCACTCCAAGCACAACCATTTAACCTTGCATATGACAACTACCTTGGGCGTATGGCAGTGGTGCGTATCTGGAAAGGAACAATCAAAACAAATGCCAATGTATTCGTAAAGAAAGCAAATGGATCCGTAACAAGTGGTCGTGTGACAAAGATTTACGGCTTTGAAGGTATGGGCAAAAAAGATGTTACTGAGGCATATGCCGGCGATGTAGTCATGATTGCAGGTATTCCAGAAATTTACATTGGGGATACCGTGACTGATTCAGAAGGCACAGAACTCCTCCCTACTATCACCGTAGACGAGCCAACTATCTCACTGAGCTTCTTGGTAAACGATTCACCATTTGCTGGACGAGAAGGAAAATATGTGACAAGCCGACAAATCCGTGACCGTCTTGAAAAGGAACTTGAAGTAAACGTGGGTCTTCAAGTAGATTTCACACAAGCAGATTCATTTAAAGTGTTTGGTCGTGGAGAACTCCATATCGCAGTACTTCTCGAAAATATGCGACGTGAAGGATTTGAAATGCAAGTTTCTCAACCAGAAGTTATTACTAAGATGATCGACGGTAAAGAGTGTGAGCCATATGAAGAAGTGATTATCGATACTCCAGACGAATTTTCAGGTGCAATTATCGAAAAGCTTGGTAAGCGAAAAGGTATCATGACAAATATGGTACAAAAAGACGGTGGCACTCGACTTACATTTGAAATTCCAACTCGAGGACTTCTTGGATACCGAAGTCAATTTGTAGTCGATACGAAAGGTGAAGGAATTATGTCGAGTCGATTTGTAGCATTTAAACCTCATGCTGGTGTAATCGAAAAAAGAGCAGCTGGCTCTATGATCTCTATGGAAAATGGCAAAGCACTTCACTTTGCTCTTGGAAACCTTCAAGATAGAGGTGTATTGTATATCGCTCCTGGTACAGATGTATATACTGGTATGGTAATCGGAAACACTTCTAAAGGTGATGAAATGGAAGTAAATCCAACCAAAGGAAAACAACTTACAAATATGCGAGCCTCTGGTACCGATGACACTATATATCTCAACCCTGCCCTCACCATCACCATCGAACGCGGACTTGAAATCATGGCCGACGATGAATATCTTGAAATCACCCCTGAAAATGCAAGACTTCGCAAGAAATATCTTACAAAAACAGATCGTGATCGTGCCAAGAAAGGAATATAATCCCCTCAGATTTTACTACGTAGATTCAAACAAATAGTGTTTGAGATAAAAAGCTGGGTTATCCCCAGCTTTTTATTTTTTTCATGATTATTTCATCTACAATATTTTATATATTGTATATGCGAATATTAATTATTGAAGATGACGAATATCTGAGATTATCTCTCAAAAAGGCTCTTGAGTCTGATTTATATGTTGTGGACCATATGGGTGACGGAGTCAATGGCTCTTATATTGCTCGTACACATGACTACAACCTGATTATTATTGATTATATCCTGCCAGGTAAAAACGGCCTTGAAGTCGTAAAAGAAATCCGTGCCAAAGGGGTCAATACTCCGATTTTAATCATGTCAGTGCGAAGTGAAATCGATGATAAAGTAAATCTCCTTGAATCAGGTGCAGATGATTACATTGTTAAGCCATTTACCTATCAAGAATTTCGAGCCAGAGTTCATGCCCTCTTGCGACGCAATTACAAAATTGTTGATGAGACTATGGTCATAGACGATCTCACTATAGATATTTCGAAAACAGAGGTCATAAAAAAGGGCGAAAAAGTATATCTGACTCGAAAAGAATTTATGCTTCTTCAGAGTCTTGCTCGCAATCCAGGTAAAGTTATTACTCGAGCTGAATTACTCGAAGAAGTATGGAACAGAGATAGCGATCCATTTTCAAATACCGTAGAGGCCCATATAAGAAATCTAAGAAAAAAGCTAGAATCGGATAAACGTCTGATTCATACGATACCTGGTCGTGGATATAAGATAGAGTCTTGATACTGTCTTTATGCCCATACATACAGCTCGATTAAATAAATATGAAGCAGTATTTGATGAAAAATTCACCTCACTTTATATACACTATGCTTGTTATTCATAATAATACATATATGCTTAAAGATATTATAAATGGAAAGAAAACAGTAAAAGAGGTTCTTTCGGCCATAAAAACAAAAGGAGAAAAACTTGATTTGCCTTGGAAATAAAGGTATCGATACCGTATACATTTTTTCAAGAGATATAATAGTATAATGAGCATATGAAAAAAGTATATAGGATCATATCTATGGTCTTGCAGTTTTTCACTCCGCTACAAGAAGATATCGAGCTCCACAGAAAAGAACTGGTACTCAATGTCATCCTTGGACTCTGCCTCTCTTTTTCTTTTGGGTTACTTATACTACTTATCGCATCAAAAACACTGAACCAGAGTGGTATCAGTGTTTTTGGTTTTATACTGTTCACTTCTCCATTTTTGATTGCATATATATGTTCCAGGAAAGGATGGATTAATACTTCCTCAATTATCTGTATATCAACATTTTCTTTTGGTACATGGTATGCAATTCACACCTGGGGTTTTACACTACCTGCTGCACTCTTATCACTTGTCCTTACTACTACCATTACCGGTATACTTATCAATAGTCGTGCAGGCTTTATATACGCTCTTATTGCTGTAATCTTTCTTGCGGCCGATCTACATATCATGCACTCTCATGGCCTAGGTCCAGATCTGAGTTGGCAACAGACAAGCATAGACTGGAATGACATCATTGAGCTCTCTGTTTTTCTTTTATTTGTGAGTGGTCTTACTTGGCTTTCAAATCAACAGACGGAACTGTCTCTGCATCGTGCCCGAAGTAGTGAAGCCCTACTCATGATTGAGAGAGATCAACTGGAAGCACGAGTGGAACAAAGGACAAAAGAACTCGAACAAGCTCGAGTGGAACAAATATCAGAAGTGCATAATTTTATTGAATTCGGTAAATTGTCTGCCGGGCTTATCCATGATCTAATGAGTCCTCTCAATGCACTCTGTCTTGAAATTGAACAGTCAGCACAACTATCGTTGCAACACCATACCTTAAAAGAAACCCTTTCTCACATGACGCGGGCTAGTCATAAAATTCAAGACATAATTTCTGCAGGCAAACAACAAATCAAGATAAATTTAGACAAAGAAAACGTTTTGCTCCATTCGATCGCTCAGGACATATATTTGCTCCATAAACATCGATTAATCTCACATAATATTATATTTAAAAACACCATTAATACTACACTATCAATCGACACACTTCCGACACTATTGTCACATGTCATAACAAATCTAGTAAGCAACGCTATTGATGCATGTATCAGCAAAAAGCAATCGTCTGACAAAATTCAGCAGGTCCAATTTGTACAGATAGCTGCTATACTTTCAGAGAGTCAACTTAGCATTATGATTACTGACAACGGCTGTGGAATTGATATCACCACAATAAAACATATCTTTAGACCATTCTTTAGTACAAAGAAAAAGGCTGGGTGTGGGTACGGATTATCAATATCAAAACATATTATTGAAAAGTATTTTAACGGCTCACTAACTCTTAACTCGCAGAATATTAAGTCGGAAACGACTTTCGAGATATGTATTCCTATTACATAAATACTTTTATTGTCTGTTATAATAACCGCCACATATGAAAACTCTAAAGAAGGTGCTAGAAATGTTTTATCAACTGTCACCTATTATAGGTACAGTGATTTTACTCTGTATACTCAATATAAAATTCTTTATTATTTATCATTATTTTCCAACAATTGTAGGCTATGACTCACCCTCCCACTTCGCAATGATTAAAACCCTTGGGAAAGATGTTTTTCCTTCTTTTTGGGGATGGCTTCCATATTGGTACGCAGGTATGCCCATGCCACTATTTTATCCCCCTCTTGCATATTATGTTTCAAGCTTTCTCATACCAGAAGGGCAATACAGTACTCTTATATTTAAACTGGCATTAGAATTTTTCATTTTAATCAATATCGTAATCATGTTTTACATACTTAAAAGTATTTTTGTAAAAGAGATTATCGATCGCAAACAGTATATAGAATCAAAATATCTAGCTGAGCCAAGAATACTAAAAACAATCAGAGTCTATTTACCACTTATACTGTCGATAGTACTTATCTATCACCTCAATACCGGTGCTCCAAACATATATGGCATTGGACTATTCAGCCATCAATTTTCTATAATTTGGTTTCAATTAGCGGTACTATTTTTTTGGAAAAGACAGGTACACCATTATATTTTTGGGTCGATTTGCATAGCATTATTACTCCTCAGTAACATACATGCATTCCTAACTCTTTGCATCTTTCTTCCCTTTTTAATCATATTCACCACATCACCTTCCATACTGAAAAAGATAATCTCTGCATCTGTACGGTCTTTCTCGTATTTCTTACTAGGTATTTCAATTGCATCTTGCTGGTTGTTACCGATGTTATATTTTTATGAATATTTCACTGGCATATATCTTATCAAAGTTGATTTTAGTGATCGCTTTTTCGTAAATGTCTGGCCAATATTTATTGTGCTCTTATTATCGACATTTATTTCTTTTAAAAAGAATAAACAAATATTTTATTTTTCATTGGCAGTCAGCACAACAAACCTTGCACTTTTTGCAATTGACATAACTCAAAGATTTGATTTGTCTCTTGTATTACCTGTTCAATTATGGAGATGGTACGAAACCTTATTTGTACTCATGGCTATTCCATTGTGTTACTTTTTGTTTTTGGCAATGATGAGATTTAGGTATGTGTTTGCATTTACACTATTAATCCTTATGCTTCAATCAACCACTTTATACAACGAACCACTTGTCTATGCTTCTTATGACCGAGACAACATTCCTCATTTGATTAGAACAATAGAGACAACACGAACAGACGGATTGATACTAACTCAAGGAAATGGAGATGCGACGTATAGACAGGCAGTTATCGACACTGAACTTGGTGCACATGGACTGCACGCTATTTACACTGATATAAGAGAATCGAGTATTAACTCGATCTTTCTCCGTATAGCAAAAAAAATGATTTCTGAAGGAGAAGAAGGATGGGCGCTGATCAATTTTACCCAAAGTATGAATCCTAGTCGCCTTGACATAGACAACCTGAAACCCTTACTTCATTTCTTGGGTATTAATCAAATTATTAATGTCCAAACAAACGAATCTAGTGCACATGGATCGATAGTGTTCTCAAAAAGCCAT
>JACCDZ011617651.1_pt1 | contig 14664 bp, 14 predicted proteins | sample 7449551 | NCBI WGS metagenome assembly JACCDZ01 (sample SAMN15323452, study PRJNA562643) | freshwater metagenome | isolation source: river surface water | place: USA:Blue River Watershed | collected 2017-08-18 | reverse complement strand
ATACGCAACGTTTGTTGCTTTGAAATGGTGCCCGGGGCCGGACTCGAACCGGCACGACTTGTGGTCGAGGGATTTTAAATCCCTTGTGTCTACCGATTTCACCACCCGGGCAGAGTTGTGTGTGCAGGAGCACTTAGCAGAACGGCGAGCATTCTAATCCGATTAAATACGATTTGTCATGTGTTTTATTACAATATTTGTTAGTTTGATTGTATTTTGAGCGCAAAACCACACTAAATCGACCAATCACTTTAATTCGTGGATAGAAGCATATACAGAAGCTCCCACTAGGATCAATTTTACCCCAGTAGGATACATAAAAAATACATATCAAGTTGCACTTACTTTATGCTTCTCTTCAATGCCGCAAATATTGATTGGCCAACAATTTTACTCAATTCAGTTGGAACAGCATTACCAAGTTGCCGCATCACTTCCCCCCAAGCTCCTTGGAATTCAAAACTATCAGGGAATGTTTGAATTCTTGCACTTTCACGTACGGTAAAATACCTGACGCTCCCATCCTCATACCGAATCATATTCTCCCCCCCCGGGACACCATGCCCACCAGCCTTTAGTGCTTTTGAAGGCTCATCAATGTAACTGCCCGTATGTCCCGGATAGATCTTTGCTCCATCTTTGAACTCGTGGTGGTTAAATTGTTTCGCTCCTTCAGACCTTGGATCTGGTAGGTCACAGATGGCGTCACGAACGGTTAGCCATGGTTTATGGTTCGGCTCAAACATCCCATACTTCAATTGCATTTTCCGAGATAAATCAAGGATATCAGCACCTGTTGGTGCAGATAAATTGTGGCGCTTCCAATATTCTTTAGTAACCCATTTATCCCAAAGCAGAGCATCTTCTGAATGTGTGGCTTCAGGAAAGGCCCAATTCGCATCGATATCTGAACGAAATCCGACTATAAACACACGCTCACGTTTTTGTGGTACACCGTAGTCAGCTGCGTTTACCAATCGATAAACGACATTGTATTCCAAACCAGTATGGGGGCTTTGTGTGTGATATCGTTCTAGACGTGACCTATGTTCAATCCAATCTTCATTAGGAAGCTTGTTGATTGATGGGTATTGTAATTGCAATATAATGTACTCAAAGTACTCAAAGAAACTTTTACGCAATAACCCTTTTACGTTTTCAAAAACAAAAGCCCGGGGCCTCTTTTCCCTTATAGCACGAACCGCTTCCGGGAACATATCTCTAGAATCATCTTGCCCTTTTGCCTTACCACCTAGAGAAAATGGTTGGCATGGAGGCCCACCAGAAACGAGATCTATAGTTTCATTCACACTTAGATAGTCAAACTTGGTGACATCACCTTCATACAATTCTGCTCCAAAATTAAATATCTGATTAGAACGAATTGTCTGGCAGGCATATTTATTAAATTCAACAATAGCTTTTGGTACGAATCCCGCTTCATGTAACCCAATAGCCAAGCCGCCAGCGCCAGCAAAAAGTTCAATCGAATTTAGTTTGTGCATTACTTTTCCCGTTTTGGAGCATTGTAAACTTGTATTTTTTGCATGATCAAATTGATGTCTCGGGGTTGTCCTGTTAACTGAGCCGCGTAATACCGCCCCTGATGCAACGTATCCCACTCCGAAGGGGACTGATTATACCTGCCTGCGCCCGGAGCGTTAATACCAAAACCGTCTATGTAAGCGTTCCAAAGCGGTTCATATTGTCTAATCAGATAAGACTCCATCGCACTGATCATGTCAGTTGCGTGCCCTTGCATAATCATGAAACGACATAAAAAATCTTCGCTTTTGAGATTCTGTGCTTGCTCGATGCTTCGGAGATGCTTTGTTAATCTTGATCTTAGCGCAGGACCATCGGCTTTTTTCAAGCCCTTTCTGCTCCCTAAAGGGACCGCTTTACCAACATAAATAGGATGCAATGCGGGCAGGATACCACCGTAACACGTTCCTTCTGTCGACTTTAAAAAAAGTGCGTAGACTCCAGCACCATTGAATTCAGGTAAATTATTTAACTGGTAGTAAGGTGTCCCTTCAAAGAAATCGAAGGCGGGCCTAATAAGTGCATCAATTTTAGCGTCAGATATATCGACAATATGGTTATTCACGTCAAAAATCATACTAACCCTCTATTTCCATGAGATTTATTCGACAACAGGATTTAATATACATATTCACATTAATCCCGCTCCTGAGTCTAGAATTTCAGTACCGCTTTGTTGCAATTATTGCGAAAGTAGGGATGATAGAGTTATTTTTGTGTATTAAAAGAGCGGCAAAAACGGATTGAATGGTGGTAGGAGGGGGGGTACTGTTCCCTCCCACCAGGAGACGTTATTTCTTGTCCACTACAGCTACAATACCATCAATACTTTACCTAAATTAGGCGTTAAAAATTCGCCCAGTTTCGGGATCACTTACAAAAAGTACTGTCGGGTCAAAATCGGGGAAAAGGGTTCGGAGTACTTCAGCAAGAGCCTGCGTATGCACCGTTACAGGAATACAGCCTAATTGAATTGGTTGGCGCGTTGAGTTTCGAGCTTGTGTCTCAGTAACTTCATACCCGTAACCCTTAAGCGCTTTAACTAACCCCGCATATGTACACCCTTCTTGCCCTTCAACTTGATCTTGAGCGAATAAACGCAAAAACATCCGAAGCATCAACCCATCTGACCGCTCATTACGCTTAACAGAAATGCCCTTTACTCTGCGGTAAATAATCCGCATCGACAGATAATCCACCCATGAATTGTAATCATCAACAGTCTTCAACACGTTGTGTGTGCGCCATCCGTCAAATATTTCCCTAGTGGAAATCATTTCTTCAACAGTCGGGTGAGGTAATGTCTCGAACCTAATGTGTACCCCATCGCAAACAGATAGCAATCGTGGATTTATCAGGACGCGTTTATGATCAAACTCCAAGTTCATGATCTGTTCTCTTACAACCTGAGTAAGGTCGGTTCTGTTTAGATACATCTCACGCAAGGATGACAGACTGCGCATTTGATGGCGCTGCTTAGGTACTCGATTCAAAAATAAATCGCGCATGTATTCGTCTGGATTTTTCCCTCTCGGAACCTGAACGCCAGCCTTAGCCAGCACAGGGTCATGACCAGCTCTAACAACAGATGTTATTTGCCCCCGAGTTTTCATCGCGAGAATTTGCCTTGCACCGTGCTTTTGCTCAAGAATTTCACCTGCTTTAGGGTCTATTAAATGAAACCATTGGCGGAACAGATTACTAACGGGGCCATTCAGGTCGATCTCCTCAAGACGAGCATTCGTCAGAAACCCATCAGTAGTGACCGAAACAACTGAACGTTCTGCAGGCACAGCAATTAGCATTTCACTTAATAACGCTCGTGCAGCACCAGTCACATATGCAGCCATTAGTGGGTTAGTAATGTCAGATTCACCTACAGGTGTACTGTATCCCTTCATGACATCAAATGACTTCTTACCCTTCAGACCTTGCCCTAACTTCCCATAAAGTGAGTTACCAATTTCTTTCCAGTAACGTTCTTCAAAGCTACCTTTTGCATGTTTAAGCCGCATTTCACGCACCAATTGCATGAAATCTTTGAATACAAACTGATTCTCCTGCCAAGGAACAATAAATCCTGCTCTTACATTTACCTTTGCACCATGATTTACCGCAACCATGATTTCTAAAGCAGTACAGTAACTTGTCCCAGACAACGGGTAAATCAGTCCATAGCTTTCAGTTCGTACTGGTAAGCATGGAAATCGTGTTCCGTGAGGGAACTCAAAATCAACCCAAGCTACCCCACAGACATCACCGAGAAAGTCTTCAACATTCCGACTAAAAGTGAAGTTTTGATAGTCCGGTACTCGCATACCGGCCATGATTGCCGTATAACAACTTGGAACGTCAAAATCGTTCCAATCATCTACATGTGTAGGCCCGAACATAAAACATTCATTCCGCCCACCATGGTAACAGGCAGTAGCTAAAGGGTTATAAACCAAACAGCCATCTGTCAGTTGTTTTACGTCCTTTTTGAACGACTTCCCATCGACCCAATGCTGCACTTTTCGCATTTGATAGCCAAAAAGAGCTAAATGTTTGTTGCCACCACCAGTATGCAATTTCAGGCTGTTCATCAGTAACTTAACAGCCAGCCCACCAATGGTGTGTGGTACTGATTTGAAACCATGTTCCCTTGCGAAAGCGTTCACCTTTAAAAAATGTTCGACCGAAATGCGGGCATCATTTATGGCATAAGCTTCAAATTCTTCCGGACGCTCTGCCATAAACACGTTCATCGCTTCAATACTATATGGCTCCGGTATTTCCAATTTAGGATTACCCAATAACAAACCCACGTCAGCCAACGTTTTCCCAGCAGGTGCGTGATTCATGGTGTCGTAAAAGTGAAACCTCACCAATTCGGGGCTATCGTCGTATTTAAGTTTGATCGGTTCAGAGAATTGACTGACCGTTTTACTGTAAAGTGCACCAACATCGATGCCATAGGTCGAATCTAGACCAGCAACCGTCTGTCTAATCCCTTTGATAACCGTTTGAAAATCCTCAAAAGCATTTTCAAACGTAAATAAGTCAGCCTTTAAGAAATGTGCACAAACAATCACATCATGGGCAATACTATTTAGCACCTGACTTTCGACAGCATCCCTAAACGCTGTCTGCGCTAATTTCTTAAACGTAAATCGCTGCCCTTTTGGTGGATACAAGATCCCTGATACCGAATGACCATTGCAATACAGGTAGTACTGGTAGCTAAGAATGATAACTTTCAATGTTGCACGGTCTGTATAGCTTTCAGTGTCGATCCCTAATACGACAAGGGGCTTTGCCACGTCACACGATGCAATTTCATTGCCTTCGGGAACACTCCCACCAACTACTTCACTAGCAACACTGTAAACAGCTGGCAATGCCGGACAACACGTATTCGTTTGATTTTCTTGCATATTTTAATTCCAACTTAAGTTTTAAGGCGAAAAAAAACAGCAACTAATCGTTGCTGTTTTCAAACAAGTTCAATCCGGGAGTAAATTAACCCCAGTGAATTTCGTCCACCTCGCCCTTGATAAAGCTTTTAATCTGGTTGAACACGTCATTAACCTGTTTCACTGTTCCTGTCCAAAACAGAACATTTTTACCGTGGTCATTAGTCACGATCAGAACTTTATCGTTACTGACCTTCGATACACCATTGATACCAGAAGTTGCAATAACGCCCTTCCCTTCAGGCACTACAAAGTACTTTTGGTTTTTCGCTTCCAACGTATTGCGAACCTGAGCGATTACTTCATCTTTGGTCATACCACCTTCTAACTTTCCAAAAATCAGAGTGTTACCATGCTCGTCAACTACGGTTACTTGATCTTTATATGCATAAGCCGTTAACGCTCTAAGTCCGATATCACAGATACCCCTGTCGGTTTCAATAACAAAACGTTCTTGTGGCACTTCTTTCACATAAGAAGTAGGTGTAGTTAATTCAGTTTTTGGATTAGACATTAGCAGTACCCTCTAAAATGGTTTGACTTGAAGTATTGAATGCGGCCGATTTTTGTTTCTGGATCCACGTTTCAACATCGGCAATATCAAAACGGACACTTCGACCTACACGGTAGAAGGGAGGTAATAAATTTGGGTTACGCGTTACATTTGTTGCAACGGTATTTGGATTCAAGCCGCATCTTGATGCGAACTCTTTAATGCTTAGAGCTAGGGACATTTTTTATGTCTCCATGTGAAACCTGCGCTATTGATTCGAGCGCATAGGTTTGGGTTTAACAAAATGAATTTTTTATTAAAATGATTGATTAATTAGTTGCCGATACGGCTAGATATGAATTTAAATTTTTTAATCTAAATTATGTGACCGGGCGTCGCGCCCTAGTATGGGTGGCAGTACAGAGAAGCACTGACACTAATATAAAACATTATCAATTAGTATTTAAATTTAACACTTCAGAAAACCGCACAGCAGAGTTCCGAAGATAATTGTCTTGTAAGCGAACATATCGTTCTTGAGTGATCAGCGTATTGCTATGCCCTAGTGCCTTTGATACAGCACTGAGATCACTCGTTGCTACCATCAGGATTGTTGCGAACGTTCTTCGTAGCACATGGATTGTAGCTGGACCTTTCAAGGTACCCGCATTTTCCATCGCTTGAAGTATTCGTTCAAAACACTCCCTTGGATAAGTTATGTGCCCTTTGGCAGACTTATCACTTGGGAACAACCACTTACTATCATTAGGTGCACTACACAATGTTTTAACTAAACCAGCAGCATAGCTATTCAGAAAAACTCTTTGTGACTTACCATTTTTGGTATGTGGCACATCTAAGAATTCGAATTTATCGTCCACCATATCCTTTGTCAAGCTAATCACATTCGATATGCGTAAACCTGTAAAACCTGCCAACTTTAGCGAATTGGCTGATAACGGGTTCAAGTCCTTGTCTGCAAAGTAGATAAAACTCTCAAACTCTGCAGTGTCGAACACTCGGTCTTGGTAGTTATTGACCCGCTTTCTTTTCAGTCTGCCAGCCAAGTTACGGTCAGTGTATCCATGCTCATAAGCCAACTTGAACACACCAGCGACATTGGTCACATGATGGTTATAAGTTGAAGCTGAATACCCCAAATCAAGCCCACTTACATATCTAACCACATCACTTTCAACTAACGACGAGAATAACCGACCACCAAGCTTATCCGTTAACATGGATACTCGCCGTTCAATGCTACGGAAGTCTTTCATCTGCCGTTTAGTGGGTAAAAACACTTCTCGGCAAAATTGACCTAAGGCCGTATGTTCAAGCCTTCGATAAGTACCACGTTTAATCTCTCTGACCAAAATAAGCGCTCTAGCAAGAGCATCGATTTCAGTCATCTCATCAGAAGTTCCAACTGATATGTTGTAACGCTCTTTCTTACGACACATTTCAACCCTGTAATTCACATTGTTTTTGTTGTAATGCAAAAACAATTCCTTACATGCAACATGTCGAACTCTTTTAGGATGGGGCTGGGACGTAACTTTAGAAGCACGCTCAGTTTTCATTCATCCTATCTACCCTCGTTCCCACTACATGACTTACTGCTTGCAGCAAGTTGAACCAAGTATAAGCTAATTCATCCTACTGTCAACGACAAAATATATGCAAGTGCATGATTATAAAGAGAATTAATTCTTGCATCTAATTATATTTATACGTATCAAATAAGATCTTCTTGGATCTGCTGATACGTTTTTACACAAATTTAGATAAAAAAATTTTCTTTGTAATTCGCAAAAAAAGCTCTGTCCGTATTAGCACAGAGCTGTAAATCTAAGTTTTCCGCAAAATACGCCATTCGGTCGAGCCAATGGCCTGACGTGCTGTAGCCTTCAACCCACCCAAATGACGATCTTGACCAACACGCCCGGTTAAACACTCTGAAACAAAGGTATGACAGTTCCTGGTGAACGGAATAAAAGGGATGCGTGAATAAACTTTCGCTCTGGCTCTCTCAGCAACTACGTCACACCCAACCCCAACACCAGCATGACTACTGACATAAATTGAGAGCGCCGTAGTTTTACTCTGAAATTCATCGAAGGAAACAGCTTCAACCATACCCTTCAAGTTCATTTGAACGATCACACCATTACCGATGTAAACACCAGAATGAGCTGAATAACCAAATAGTTGGTCACAGTACACCACAGAACCCGGAACAGGTTCTGCTGGTTCAGTGAAAATATGGTCATACACACTTTCAGCTGCATTTAGTAACGGGATAACCATGAGTTCTTTACCAATAGCCTTCCACATTAAAACCTCTTAGGTTCGTTTCTGCTCTGAGGGGTGAGGTATCCCTCGTGTTGAGCAAATTTAATTGATAGCAAAAACCACAAAGCCAGACAGAATCTGGCTTTGATGGAGATTTACCGTGAGTACAAAGTTGGCGAGATTTTCCGCCCGGGCGTCACCCGGTCTTTTCAGTCAGATTTCAGTGTCGTGAGACAAGTTAATTTCACTGTAAGCTCCGGTTTGCAGATACTGCAGAAAGTTTTTTTCCCAGATCAAATACAACTCTTCTGCGTCTTCACGTGAGATACGTCCTTGGAACAACACTTCAAAATAATCGTGTGTGAAATCGAAATCGATCTCTTTAACCAGCTCTGGAAACACGACCCCGAAGTAGCTGAAGTCAGTGATGTAATCAAAAATCCAACCCGTTGCGGTCTTTACCAATCTGATCTCTACAGGGTGATACCCACCATTTTCGGGCGAGTAATCACTGTCACGGAAGTTAAAGACAATAGATGTAGCTGTTGCGGGAACATGATTCTCAACACCAAACATCGACAAAAGCGACATTAGGTGTTGAGAAACAGGCATAGCAAAGCCATCTGAACAAAAGTCCAGTTGCATACGGTACTCCAAGTTAAGTGTGTGGGGGATCAGGCTTCAGACGAAGCGATAGGGTGGCGTTTGCGATAGGAAGTAAAAGCGATCATAGCCTTACTCTTCAACGCTGTAAGATTCTGTTGATACTGATAATCAAGTGAATGCTTGTACTTGGACCCTGTTACCGACGTCAGAAAGCAGATGTGGTGGGACCTTAGCAACGCAGCTAAAAACCCAGTGTTATTGGCGCTAGCACTTCTAAACAAAGGCTTCAGGATCCCGCTTGAAAAAGCAGTGTTTTCCAAACCATTCAATACATTCGCGATATCAGCAAATGAAATCCAATCCTTACTGAACAAACCATGCCCCTCATGTTTTTCGATACAGATATGTGGTTCACCAGTATCTTTGTGGAACCCCACTACACCATAGACGCTAAACTCTGGACTACGGAGTTTTGGTGCCTTGATCAAACCGGGTAAACGCTCAATTTTCTCGGGATCAACTCTTACTTTTCCACCTTTGGGCTGACGGCCTCGCAGCTTTTTAACGATAGATACTTCAGTTGGTTCAGTTGGTTCAGTTGGTTCAGTTGGTTCAGTTGGTTCAGTTGGTTCAGTTGGTTCAGTTGGTTCAGTTGGTTCCAAGTATGCAACTGGCACAGCAACCACCTCTTCAACAGCAACAGAAACAATTTCTTGTTGTTCAGCTGATTCGTCTGGCATTACCTGCTCAGCAACGACAACTGTGGCAGGTGTTTTTACGACTTTCCGTTTTGTATTAGTACTCATGAGATTTGTCCTCAATTAAGGTGTGTTTTTGAATTAAATGGATGCGGTAAGCGGTGGATCTATCTGTGTTCCAATGGATTCAGGTATGAGGAGATACACGCCAGAACCAAAGTCATGAATAATTGCCAAAGCAAGTAAGTAAACGCCCGAAGCTGTTTCCAAACGCTCTACAAATTCAGGATTTGCGCAGACAAATCTGATTTGATCCATGCACTCAGAAGATAAGGAACTCCGCTCAACTCCATTTAAATGTTCTGCGAAAATTAATGAACTTCGGCTATTGTCCCAAAATTCAGCGGTAATCCCTTCGTCGCTGTCAAAAGGCTCCGTTAACACATCCAGCAACTTCGAAAGTAGCTCTTCAGATATGCCAAGTTGATGTATCTCTTCAAATTTCTTTATCTGCTTCATATCGTTACACCTAATAAAAAAGCCCAGAGTCACGACTCCGGGCTTTTGGATTTTTAAAATTGATGGTTGATGGCGTTTAGATTTTTCTGGATATAAATCAATTAGATCAATTGATTAAGAGTTTTGATCTTTAGTGAGTCTATATGGATATTTACCGCAGCAATGCTGCGGCTTTATTCGCGTGTTAGCGGCTGCGGTACCGCAAGTTCGCGCCTGCTTCGCAGCAGGCCCGCCCTTGTCGGTTCCTCTCCGGAACTACCTATCTAAGATCATCTTTGACAAGCTTTCAGACGTTTCGCGCTGTTTAGATTCACTGAGCTTCGCATACCGCAAAGTGCTCTCTATCGAGCGGTGATTAAGCAATTTCTGGACTGAGGTTATTTCTGCCCCATTAGAAATTAAATTGCTCGCTACAGAATGGCGGGCTGTGTGGAATAAGACTTCTTCAGGGTTGGGAATTTGCGCAACTTGTTTGATATGCGTAAACGCATTCCGTGCATCTTTCAGAGGTTGTCCATCGATCCGCCCACAAAAGATATAGGGATTACCCGGAATTTGAGGAATCTCGGTGAATATCTCGGTCATCAGATCAGATAAGTAGATAATGTGGTAACTACCGTTCTTAGTTCTTGGAATCATTAGAGTTCGACGGCCCAAATCCAAATCAGACCATTTCCGCTCGCGTAATTCGTTGAAGCGACAACCTGTGATAAACAACAGCGCGATAAAACTACCTGTATATTTGCAGTGGTATGTCCTTGCAGCTTTGATGATGCGTTTAGTCTCATCCAAATCGCAATAACGAGTCCTGGCGTTGTTCTCCGGCAACAATGACACTCGTTCGGCTACATTAGGTATGTCCAAAGTCTTCATAGCCAACTTGCCCATCGTTTTTAATATCGCCAACACCCTGTTGCAGGTAGCTGCTTTGTAAGCAGGCCTGTTAGGACGATCAGTACTCATGTCCATCTGCAACTTCAGTACTTGTGCAGCAGTCAGTTCTGAATACCTGACTTGCGCAATCGGTTTGCAATGGTCGGTAAAACGCTGCAAATCCGACCGCCATGACGATTTACGTTTCTTCGCCAATGGCAAATACTTCTGATGGAAAAACTCACCTACGGTAGGAACCGCATGAGCCTTTTCCCGAGTAGTTTTAGGGTCGTGCCCCATTGCGATAGCGGTTTTATGTTGCCTCGCAATCTTACGTGCTGTTACCAGATCGATATCAGGGTATCGGCCAATAGCTAAACTGCCTTTCCTCCCATTGTACTGATACCTTAGTAAGAATCGCTTGGACCCTGTTTTACCAGACAAACACTTTAGGCCAACCACCTCAGTATCAGAAAACTCTAATTCTGTTGATGGCGAGTCTTTGGGATTGGCTGGGATTGAGTTGAGTGCAGAAGTTGTGAATTTGAATCGCTTTTCCATAATGCCTCCAATGTGTTGGCGTTATGGAATTAATATGTGTTTGATTTAATTGGATTTACGGAAAGAAGTCGAATTTGTGTAACTAGCAGGTATTATACCCCTACCGCACAGTTACACATTGATGTGTTTCGGATTACACACGTTCAGACCGAAACTCACGGTCAGTAGACATTAGTTGTGCCCTCGAAAACCTAACATAGCCAATACCTGTACCATTTGTGTAAACATAACCATTGACTCGCTTGCGAATTTGACTTGGCCATATCAAGGGACACGGATGTGTGGTCTGAACATGGATAATAGCACTCTTCGTTGTAGACCTTTGCTCGGGCGCAACGACATTGTATCGAGTGTGTTCACCAACTGTTATATCCTCCTCAGCATAATAAAGTACATGCCTTTTGGCCGGTCGTACATGAAATAACTCTTCATAATGCCTTATAAACACATCTGCAAAAGCAGAATCTGGAATATAGACATTTGCTGAACACTGGAGGAACTGATGTTGATTGAAGGCTATTACATCCCTGCCACTTTTAACCTCTGCGATACCATTGGTGTTCGGTAAACTATAAACATCCCCATCATAGATCACTAACATCAGCTTAGGAGAAAGGGGAAGAAATGCTAATACCCCTGCCGAACCTAGTCCAAAAGAAAGTCCGGGAGAACGATCTTTGTCTAGACGCCATTTGTTTGTAATAACAGCTGGGTTGTCTGAGGTAATGTAAGGCAGAGAAGTACGATTTTTAAGAACACACACTTTTAAATCGTCAATATCATTCATGATATCGGCGAAGAGCCTACAAGCAATCTGTACAGCATCCTTTATACCAAGTGAGAATTCAGAAGCAGGAATATCTGTAACACGTTGGAGCGAATCAGTCATTGAAACAGCGCGAATAGCTGCATTTTCAGTTCTAAGATATTGAAATAACCAGAACTTCCTAAAGATCGTTTTTTGTTCTTCAGACAACTGCTTGCTATTTGCATATAACTCGCGAAGACATTTACCATACCCAGACTCGAGTTGTTGTATGGCATGCTCTAGTTTTTCATCATTCCCATAAAAATAGTCGCCAGAACATTGATTTTTCACAGGCGCATTAGATATTAATTTTTTACGGTCCAGATTAATTAAGCTTATTGCAAGCCCATCTCCATTCATTGTGAAAGGTCGCAAATAGACTCGAGGTACATAATGTTGATTTTTATTAGATGCCATAACCCCCCACCAAAATGTCTCTTTCGTACCAAAAATAATATCAAGCCGAACCTAACCTGGTCCCAGCCAGAAGTATCCTCCAAAAAACTACGGGGCCTTGCTAAATCTGCCTGATGAAAATGTGCTCTCTATGAAACTTTAGATAGGGAAGGCAAGCTGCCTCAACTTTGTAGAGTTTCATAGTGTCGTTAACACCTAACTTCCGTAAATCCTGCAAATCGATCAGAGGGGATGTAATTAGGCTACCGTCATCAGTAAAGCTTATGTAACCACGGTCAAATAGCTTATCCAATGATGGAGATAAAAGTAATCCGTTATTTGGATCAACTCGTTCCAAATTTGAAGATTCCCGCCAAGGCTTAATGTGTGAAGCAATAAGCAAATCAATGTGATCAAACCCTGTTACAGCACACTTCAGCCACAGAGCAATAACCCCCTGACGATAATTACCTTGCCCAAGCCTAGTTTCAATTTCAGCTTTTGTTGTTGTAGCCCCCGAATCAATTATTAAAGATATATCCGAGACAATGTCAGATACATTCTCGTTTCGAGTTATAAACGCCAGATATTTATTCAAAGCCGATTTAATGTCAGATACTGCGGAATTGGATGTGTATTTTTCCCGGGTATTCTGCGTTTCCTTTAACTGCAGGAATATATTTTCTACGTCTTCTTCATTCAGATTATCATAATCGACATTATACAATTCACTGACATATCGAAGCCAAGATAAGTAGTTTCTCTTACTGTCTTTGCTTGAAGGGCCATTTTCTTGCATGAATCTAACAAAGGCAGCTTCGTTCGCTATTGATGGCATGTTTTCCCCCAAAAAAATCGATAGTGCTTAGAACCATACTTTACCTCTAAGCAGTAAAGGGTGCGAATGTCCTTGAACTAGTTGTTAGCCTTTTCACATACTTATGTAACGAAACACAGTCATTCAACATCAGCATTTAATTTGGAAATTCGGTTTTCAATGGTGGGATGAGTCGAAAACCATTCACCGATGGAACTAAATTTAGAATTAATTTTCATCATTGCATACTTCGCATCTTCTGGATGTTCAACAACGTTTGGAACTCCAACTGATAAACGCTGCAAAGCTTTGATCATCGAGTCTTTGCCAACCAATCGTGCAGCCATTAAATCAGCCTCATGCTCCCTTTTCCGGGAGTAGAACTTGGTTACTAAATTCCCTAGAAACAACAGTATCGCAACTGCGATAGCCCTAAATACGTTAATCATCACAGATTGACCATGCGCATGTTCTTGTTTGGAATTGGCAGCCATAAAGCTAAAGATTCGAAGAGGTATTGATATGAGTAAGACAATTGAATTAACAACGGACTGACATATAGACATAGTAATCATGTCACCGTTCGCTATGTGTGCTATTTCGTGAGCTGCCACCGCAGCAATTTCTTCCTCAGTCATGTTACTTAGTAGACCAGAGCTAAATGCAACTAAGGAATCATCTTTACTTGCACCCGTTGCGAATGCATTCATGTCATCTGAGTAGTAAACCCCAATTGCGGGAACGGTCGTTAGACCAGCTTTTTCCGAAATGACCTGAACCAATTGAACCAAGTCATAGTGCTCGTCAGTAGTTTCAGTGCCGACCAATTGGATATCATACGCTTTAATAGCTAAGGACTTTGACATGGCAAGGGATATAAACGGGAACAATGTCCCACAAATAAGAATGAATGGAACGAAACCTGAAGCGATACCACCTGTCGTTATTATCAGAGATAGAACAACTGCAGCATTTGTGATAGCGAACCATTTCAAAACCTTTTTGGAGTGATTCTCAACGCAAAGGCTACTTTTTGTTTTTAAGACTTCAAGTGATGAAGCGAAACGTAGTGGATTATGTTCCATAAAATTTCCTTTTTAATTATTCATCCATGTAACGGTAACGTACACATCAAAGCTAAAACTAAATTCTATTGATTTCATTCGCTGTGACGTAAGAACGGAGCAATTCAAGAGTTAAATTTACAAATGATCTTGCGAGAATAGCTGCAATGAAAATCGTTAAACTAGTTCTGCAAAAAGAATTACTTATAAATTACACATTATTTTTCAAGAAGGGAACAGGAAGGCAAGGATTAGGGAAGAAATAGCTAAATAAAGCACATGAATCCGCATAGCATTACTCGGGATAAAAGGCTTTCAAAACAAAAACTTAACTAAATAATTGAAGAAATTAACTGGGTAATGGTTGGTAGATTTGTTGATTAGCGATGGGATTTTTTGAGTAGATGATGTGGATTTTAAATCCCTTGTGTCTACCGATTTCACCACCCGGGCAGAGTTGTGTGTGCAGGAGCACTAAGCAGAACGGCGAGCATTTTAAGCTGATTGCAGTGAATTTGTCATGTGTTTTGTCGAATT
>JACCDZ011128816.1_pt1 | contig 14665 bp, 12 predicted proteins | sample 7449551 | NCBI WGS metagenome assembly JACCDZ01 (sample SAMN15323452, study PRJNA562643) | freshwater metagenome | isolation source: river surface water | place: USA:Blue River Watershed | collected 2017-08-18 | reverse complement strand
GCGCACAGCGAGTTCCATGTATTTCTCGTCGATCACCACCGATGTCTTGATTTCAGACGTCGAGATCATTTGGATGTTGATGCCCTCCTCGCTCAACGAACGGAACATCTTGCTGGCCACGCCCACGTGGCTGCGCATGCCAATACCAACGATCGAAACTTTACAGATCTTGGCATCGCCCGCCACATCCGCAGCGCCCAGTGCCGGCAACACTTTTTCTTTCAGCAAATCGATGGTTTTGGCGTAGTCATTGCGGTGCACCGTGAAGCTGAAGTCGGTCTTGCCTTCTTTGCTCAGGTTTTGAATGATCACGTCCACTTCGATGTTGGCGTCAGCCACTGCGCCCAAAATTTGGTAAGCAATACCTGGCTTGTCGGGCACGCCCAGTACAGAGATTTTGGCTTCGTCGCGGTTGAATGCGATGCCGGATACGACGGCTTGTTCCATTTGTTCGTCTTCCTCAAAAGTGATCAGGGTGCCAGATGCGGCTTCTTCGTTGATGTCGATGTCCCAAGGCGTAAAGCTCGACAGCACGCGCATGGGCACTTTGTATTTGCCGGCAAATTCGACGGAGCGGATTTGCAAGACTTTTGAGCCGAGGGAGGCCATTTCCAGCATTTCCTCAAAGCTCACGGTTTGCAAACGGCGGGCTTCGGGCACCACGCGGGGGTCGGTGGTGTAGACGCCATCCACATCGGTGTAGATCAGGCACTCGTCGGCTTTCAGTGCCGCAGCCACGGCCACTGCCGAGGTGTCAGAGCCACCACGACCCAAAGTGGTGATGTTGCCGTTGTCGTCCACACCCTGAAAGCCCGTGATGATGACGACTTTGCCGGCATCCAAGTCGGCGCGCACGCGCACATCGTCAATCGACTCGATGCGGGCTTTGGTAAAAGCACTGTTGGTTTTGATGGGCACTTGCCAGCCGGCGTAGCTGACCGAAGGCTGGCCTTCGGACTGCAATGCAATGGCCAACAACGCGGAGGACGCTTGCTCACCGGTCGAGGCCAGCATGTCGAGTTCGCGGTTGTAGTCGTCGCCAGGTTTGGACGGTGCCAATTCTTTGGCCAAGCCGAGAAGGCGGTTGGTTTCGCCACTCATGGCACTGGGAACCACCACGATCTGGTGGCCTGCGCGCGCCCATTTGGCAACGCGCTTGGCGACATTGCGAATGCGCTCGGTAGAGCCCATCGAGGTGCCGCCGTATTTGTGAACGATCAAAGCCATTTGAAGTTATGAATAAAGTTTGACAGCGATTGCAATTAAAAACTGCCCGCAACGCAGACGTTTTATGGGAGATTTCACCCAGCAAAGCCTGTCAATTGTACCCATCGGGCTGACGCTTTCTTGACCCATGCGCCCCTTCCGGGTTGGGCGCTCAGGCCGGGTAAGACAAATGCGCGCCATTGCGCCCGACATAAGCCTGCCCCACCTTCAAATGCAGGCGATGACCTCGGGTGGTGCAAGCCGCCACTTGGTCGAGCAACTCATGCAGTTGGGCCGCGCTGGGGGTAGTGGAATGGTGCTGGCGCAACCAGTGGCGCAGCACCAAGGCCTGACGCGCCCGGCTCAGTTGCTGCAAGGCCTCAATGCGGGGCGGTACACCAATGCGGGCCAAGTCTTCTGCGGCCACCTCGTTGAGCGCCTCCTGCGCTTGCGCCGCATGGGCGGCACTGCGGGCAAAAGTGTCTCTGAACGCGGGCAAAGCCTGCGCCAGTGCAGGCAAAAGCTGCGCTCGAATTCGGTTGCGGGTGAACCGCTCATCGGTATTGGTCGGGTCTTCGATCCACCGTGGCACGGCATCTGGGGCTTGGCTGCCCAACCACTCGCGCAGGGCCATGCCGGGCACCGACAACAAAGGGCGGTGCCATTGCAGCCCCAAGCGGTGCCAGCGCGCCGGCATGCTGGCCAAACCGGGCAAGCCCGCACCCCGAGACAACGCCAACAGCAAGGTCTCCACTTGGTCATCGGCGTGTTGGGCCAGAACCACGTCTTCTATTTCAGGCCACTCGGCCCGGACAGCATCTGCCAAGGCCGCATAACGGGCTTTGCGAGCCGCGTCTTCGGGGCTTTCGCCGGGTGCCGGGTGGGCTTGCACACGCCGCACCACCAGAGGCACCTGCAACTGCAGGCAAGTGGCTTGGCATTGGGCCTCAAAATCATCGGCGGCCGCTTGCAAGCCATGGTGCACATGCACCGCCCTCACCTGCCCGGGCCAACGCTGTGCACAGGCGAGCAACAAGGCGGTGGAGTCGGCCCCACCACTGAAAGCAACCACAAAAGGAAGGCCCGGGCTGAATTCAGCCAGGGCCTGTTCGAGAGTTTGAGCCATGTGCCAAGCCTGACGGCTCACCTGCCGCTTATTTGCTGGCTTTGGTGTCGGTGAAGCGGCCGTAGCTGTTCAGGCGTTCGTAGCGTCGCTCTAACAACTCTTTGGGCTTCAGGTCGGCCACTTGACGCCAAGCATCTCCGAGTGCCCGCTTCAAGAAGGAGACCATTTGATCGGTGTCACGGTGAGCGCCACCCACCGGCTCGTTAACGATTTTGTCCACCAGGTTCAGGGCCTTCAGGCGGTGCGCGGTGATGCCAAGAGCATCCGCAGCCACTTCGGCCTTGTCACTGGTTTTCCACAAAATAGAGGCGCAGCCTTCGGGGCTGATGACCGAATAAACCGAGTACTGCAGCATCAACACCTGATCGGCCACCGAAATGGCCAAGGCACCACCCGAGCCGCCTTCACCAATGATGGTGGTGATGATCGGCACTTCAAGTTGGGCCATCTCATAAATGTTGCGCCCAATGGCTTCGGACTGGCCGCGCTCTTCGGCGTCAATGCCGGGATATGCCCCTGGGGTATCGACAAACGTAAACACCGGCAGCTTGAACTTTTCTGCGGTCTTCATCAGGCGCAGCGCTTTGCGATAGCCCTCAGGCTTGCTCATGCCAAAGTTGCGCATGGTGCGCTCTTTGGTGTCGCGGCCCTTTTGCTGGCCCAGCACCATGCAGGCCTGGCCATTGAAACGGGCCAAGCCGCCCACGATTGACAAGTCGTCGGCAAAGTGCCGGTCGCCATGCATTTCGGTGAAATCGGTGAAGATGCCGTTGATGTAGTCGAGGGTGTAAGGCCGCTCAGGGTGACGCGCGATCTTGGTGATTTGCCAAGGCGTCAGGTCGCTGTAGATGTCTTTGGTCAGCTGCTGGCTTTTTTTGCTCAACTGGTCGATTTCAAGGGTGATGTCGACAGCTGACTCGGTTTGCACGTAACGCAACTCTTCGATCTTGGCCTCGAGTTCGGCAACAGGTTGCTCAAAGTCGAGAAAGGTTTTTTTTGCCAAGTTTTACTCCTCTATTCATAACCGGGTGGACGCCTCATCCAACCCTCAATACGCCACGGGCACGGGATCCAGTGAGCGCCAAATATACCAAGTTGCCACGGTCGAAAAAGGACTCCAGGCTTGGGCCACCTCACGGGCATCGCTGCGACTAACCGGCTCCCCCGAAAAATAGTTGCGGCTGATGCCGTTGATCAGCCCCACGTCGTCCAAAGGCAGCACATTGGGGCGCATCAGGTGAAAAATCAAAAACATCTCAGCCGTCCAGCGGCCAATGCCGCGAACGGCCACCAGCTCATCGATGATGGCGTCGTCGTCCATGTCTTGCCAAGCCTTGACATGAACCGTGCCCGAGCTGAAATGCACGGCCAAATCGACCAAATACTCCACTTTGCGGGCCGACAGACCCGCCGCACGCATGTCGTCCACTTTCAGCTTGAGCACCGCGGCTGGGGTGAGCCGCTTGGTCAAGACCGAAAAACGGTCCCACACCGATTGCGCGGCCTTGACTGAGATTTGCTGCCCCACGATGGAGCGTGCCAAGGTGACAAACGCATCGCCACGGGTTTCCAAAATGGCGTCGCCGAACTGGGGAATGAGCTTATTCATGACCCGGTCTTTTTTGGCCAAGTGCGCGCACGCCTCGGCCCAATAGGCGGGAGTCACGGGAACGACGGGCGCTGTCACTGGACGGCCTCCCATGTGGTGCCGGTGGCAGAGTCTTTCAGCACAATGCCTTGGGCCAACAAGTCGTTGCGAATGCGATCGGCTTCGGCAAAGTTCTTGGCTTTTTTGGCCTCTGCGCGGGCTTGAATTTGCGCCTGAATCGCGTCTTCGCCCAAGCCAACGCCCGATTGCAGGTAGACCGTCGGGTCGGTTTGCAACAAACCCAACAAGGCGCCGAGACTTTTCAGCAAGCCTGACTTTTCTGCAGAGCCCGTGCGGTTGACTTCGCTGGCCAACTCAAACAAAACGGCCACGGCTTCGGGGGTGCCAAAGTCTTCGTCCATGGCGGCCTTGAACCGAGCGGCCAATGGGTCGGCCCAGTCGATGGCCACAGGCACGGGGGGCACGGCTTGTAGTGCGGTATAGAGGCGTTTGAGTGCGCCTTTGGCGTCGTTCAGGTGCACGTCGCTGTAGTTCAGGGCACTGCGGTAATGGCTGCGCACAATGAAAAAGCGCACGGTCTCGGCGTCGAACTCTTTCAACACATCGCGAATGGTGAAAAAGTTGCCCAAGCTCTTGGACATTTTTTCGTTGTCCACATTGATGAAGCCGTTGTGCATCCAAAAGCGCGCCAAGGGCTGACCATTGGCGCCTTCACTTTGGGCGATTTCGTTTTCATGGTGCGGAAACTGCAAGTCAGCGCCGCCACCATGAATGTCAAAGGTTTGCCCCAACAACTCGCAGGCCATGGCCGAGCATTCGATGTGCCAACCGGGCCGGCCCGTACCAAAGGGACTTTCCCATTTGACATCTTCGGGCTCGCTGGGCTTGGCACTTTTCCAGAGCACAAAATCCAGCGGGTCGTTTTTTTCGGTTTCTACCGCCACACGCTCGCCGGCATTCAGCTCATCCAGCGATTTGCCGGACAACTTGCCATAGCCTTCAAATTTGCGCACGGCATAGTTCACATCGCCATTGCCCGAACGGTAGGCCAAGCCTTTTTGTTCCAAGGTGCCGATCATGCGCAGCATCTGGGGCACGTAATCGGTGGCGCGAGGCTCGTGCTGGGGGCGCTCAATACCCAAGGCGTCGGCGTCTTGGTGCAAGGCGTCGATCATGCGATCGGTCAGGTGGCGAATGGTTTCGCCGTTTTGCAAAGCGCGTTTGATGATCTTGTCATCGATGTCGGTGACATTGCGCACATAAGTGACTTTGAAGCCACTGGCCTTGAGCCAGCGCTGCACCACATCAAACGCAATCATGGATCGGGCATGGCCCAAATGACACAGGTCGTAAACCGTCATGCCACAAACGTACATGCGCACATGCCCTGGCTCGGCCGGAGAAAAATCAGAAACAGCACGGCTCAGCGTGTTGAAAATGCGCAGACTCATGTCAAATCAAGAATAGGCGGAACAAAACATCAAAAGGACAGCGCCCGAATCTGTTCGGGGCCCAGCAAGAAAAACCAGGAATTTCACTGTCAGTGGGCCTGCGTGACACGGGGGCAGCAGGGCTTTCTGGCAACCGTTTGGTCGCATGGCCTCCGTTACAATCGCTTTCAGTATATCCCCGTCAGGGGCCTCGCTCCCAGTTGATGGGCTGCCCAGATTCGATACTTACGGCGCGTATGCACTCACTCCTCCACATCGTCCTGTCTTGCCTCTTGCTCACGGTGAGTCTGGGTGCAAAAGCCGATATTTACGGCGATGTGAACCAATTGGTTCGCACGGAGCAGTGGGCCAAGGCACGCACCCAAGCCGAAGCGCATCTCAAGAGCCAACCCACCGATCCGCAAATGCGTCTGTTGCTCAGTCGCATACAAGACGGACAAGGGCAAACCGCCGTCGCCATGGAGACGCTGCAAAGTTTGACGCAGTCGTTTCCTGAATTGCCCGAACCCCACAACAATTTGGCTGCGTTGTACGCTCGCCAAAACCGCTTTGCCGAAGCGCTAGCGGCTTTGCAAGCCGCTGTTCGTGCCCGTCCTGATTACGCCACCGCGCTCGAAAACATGGGCGATGTCTACATCATGCTGGGCATCCAGGCTTACCAAAGCGCCACTCAAGCCGCACCTTCGCAACCGCGCATTGGCAACAAACGCCTTGCAGCTGAGCAGTTGCTGAAGTCGTCGGCACCTTGAGCCTGAATCACAAATTGGCCCTTCTTCAAATCCCCGTTTACTTCACCCTTCACTTCACCCTTGACTGATCACGCCATGAACCGTTTTCGTTTTTTGCGCACTTTCGGCACGTTTGGGGCTTTCACTTTGTCTCTGACTTTGGCGTTGTCATTGCCTGCTGCAGCCCAAAGCTCAGCCGTCAGCAAAGTCCGCATCAGCACTTCGGTGGGGGACATCGAGGCTGAGCTGTATGCCGACAAGGCGCCCAAAACCGTCGCCAATTTCCTGCAATACGTGAATGACAAACACTACGACGGCACCATTTTTCACCGCGTGATTGCAGGCTTCATGGTGCAAGGCGGGGGCTACGACGCCCAGTACAAAGAGAAAAAAACCCGCGCCCCCATTCAGCACGAAGGCCGCCAGTCTCTGGCGGCTGGCCTGAAAAACACCACTGGCACTTTGGCCATGGCGCGCACCAACGACCCCCATTCGGCCACTTCGCAGTTTTTCATCAATGTGGTGGATAACGCGTTTTTAGACCCCACACCTATTCCAGATGGCGACCCCGTGGCCAAGTTTGAATACCAAGGCCGTGTTTACGAAAAAGTAGCCCGCGCCCAGCTGCTGAACGCCCCTCAATTGTTCGGCTACACCGTTTTTGGCAAAGTCACGTCTGGCATGGACGTGGTCCAAAAAATCAGGTCCACCCCCACCGCTGCGGGCGGGCCTTTCCCCTCCGATGTCCCACGGACACCGATCCTTATCCAATCCATCACTTTGTTGAAATAAGCACATGAGCAACCCACAAGTAGAACTGCACATCACCGGCTACGGCGTGATCACCCTCGAGCTGGATGCCGAAAAAGCGCCCAAGTCGACCGAGAATTTCTTGGCCTATGTGAACAAAGGCCACTACAACAACACCATTTTTCACCGCGTGATTCCGGGCTTTATGGCTCAGGGTGGCGGCTTTGAGCCCGGCATGGCGCAAAAGCCCACCGACGCCGCGATTGAAAACGAAGCCAACAATGGCCTCAAAAACGACAAGTACACCGTGGCCATGGCCCGCACATCGGCGCCACACTCGGCAACGGCCCAGTTTTTCATCAATGTGGCTAACAACAACTTTTTGAACCACACGGCTCCCTCCATGCAGGGCTGGGGCTATGCCGTTTTTGGCAAAGTGGTGAGTGGCACCGAGGTGGTCGACAAGATCGAAGGCGTGAAAACCGGCAACCGCGGTGGTCACGGCGATGTGCCCAAAGACGACATCGTGATCGAAAAAGCTGTCGCACTCTGACCTCTTCCCGCCATGTCGGCTGACCCTCGCATCACAGAGCCCACCTGGGGCTCGCTCGCGGCCCCAGCGACATGGCAAATGGTCGATCTGATCTCGGACTTGCATTTGCAAGCTTCCGAGACCGCCACCTTTGACGCTTGGCGCCAATACATGGCCACCACTCCAGCCCAAGCGGTGCTGATTTTGGGTGACTTGTTTGAAGTGTGGGTGGGTGACGATGCGGCCGCCAAAGACCCGTTTTTGCAAAGCTGCGCCCATGTTTTGACGCAGGCCGCACAAAAAGCCTATGTCGCTTTCATGCCCGGCAACCGCGATTTTCTGGTGGGGCGCGATTATCTGGCGCCATGTGGTGTGCAAACATTGCTTGACCCAACCTTGCTCGAGTTGGGCACTCAGCGCCTTTTGCTGACGCATGGCGACGCGCTGTGCTTAGACGACAAACCCTACCAAGCGTTTCGACTGCAAGCGCGCAATCCAGATTGGCAGCATGCCTTTTTGTCCAAACCATTGGCCGAACGCGAAGAGTTTGCTCGCAGTTTGCGCGCACTCAGCGAGTCGCAAAAACACGAGGGCATGAGTTTTGCCGATGCGGACCCCGACATGAGCCTGTTTTGGCTCAAGCAATCCCAAGCCAACGAACTCATTCACGGCCACACCCACAAGCCCGCGACCCATGTCCTCGGGCCGGGCCAACGCCATGTTTTGAGCGACTGGTCGCTCGACCATGCACCGATGAGAGCCCAGGTCTACCGACTGCACCGCGAAGGGCCCGCCGAGCGGTTGAACTTGGTTTAACCCGCCGCTATCCCAAAGCCAAAGCAGAAAAACAAAGGCCGCTCGAGAGCGGCCTTTTTGCTTGCAGCGTCAAACCACTCAACGCAGCAAATTTTTCAGAACGGTTTGCAAGCGCCGCGCCGTTGTCGGGTCGTGTGGGCCCGACAACACTTTCGACACATCTTGGCCCCAAGTCTCGCTCGGCCCCGGCTGGTTGCGTTGTGTCAACAATTGCAATTGCAAAGCACGGCGTTCACTCAAGTGGTCGGCGGGGGTGGGCACCTCGGCGGCCATTTCTAAACGCAGCAAGGCAGTGGGGTTGAACGGTTGCGCTGGCGTGCTGACCGCTTGCGCCCATGCTTGGCGCGTGGTGGCATTCACCGCGCGGCCCAACTCTTGGGCCGTGGGCAGAGCGTCCACTTGGCGGTCTTGCCAGGCCGTCAGCAGACGGGTCAGCGTTTCGCCGTGCGCTTGCGCTGCCAATTTGCGCAGCGACATTTCGGCCCGTTCCATGGCTTCACGTTGGGCACGGAAAGCCGCATCGCCCAAGCGCGGGCCTCTGTCTTCTCTGAAGGCACGGCCATCGGCGCGTTGGCCAAGATCGCCGCGATCATTCATGCGCTCACCCGTGCGGTCACCCCCTCGCTCACCTGGGCGGCCCATGCCCCGATCGCCGCCGGGGCGCGCATTGCGGTCGCCCGGACGCGCGCCGGGTCGGCCATCTCGACCCGCAGGGGCTTCGGATTTCTTTTGGCCGGGACGGTCATCGCCGCGAACCGCCACCACCGGTTTGGCCGGTTTTGACTGGGCTGGGGTTGGGGCTGAAGCAGGTTCAGCGCCACTCACGCTTTCCACGCCATCATTACTCACATCGCCCACATTACCCACATTGCCCTCTTCGCCAGCATTCCCAATGTCACCCTCATTCCCTTGGTCAGCAGCTGCGCCCGATGGGCCCTCTGCCGTGATTTCGCCCGACTGAGCAGGCTTGTCGGATACGGATGCGGATGCGGATGCGGTTGCGGGTGCGGTTGTGGTGGCAACTGCAGCGTCTGAAACGGAAGCCGTCGTTGGGCTTGAGCTTTGGCTTGCAGACTGAACTTGGGCCTGAGCAGCTTGGCCACGCAACGCGGCGTCGAGCGCAGCCATAGCGGCGCGGATTTTTCCTGCATCGCCGCTGGCGTTGGCTGCGTCCAAATGTTGTGAGGCTTCGAGCACGGCACGGTCATGGGCAGACAAAGGCGCCGCAGAAGTTTGGCGCTCGGTGCCTTTGCGTTGGAAAGCTTCGTCCAGCGGCGCGCGGAAAACTTCCCACAGCTTTTGTTCGGTTTTGCGGTCCAAGGGAACCGATTGCGCCTCGACTTGCCAGCGCTGTTGCAGGGCTTTCACGGCGTCCACGCGCAAAGCGGGAGCCGCGCCCACATCTCGGGCCTCTTGAATCAGGGCTTGGCGGCGGTCAATGCTGGCTTTTTGTGCGGCCTCTAAACGCGCAGCAGCGGCTTTGAGCACGCCCTTCCACTGCGATTGCATTTCACCAAATGCTTTTTCGTTCAGATGGCCCGCATTGCGCCAACGGTCTGCAAACTGGTGCAAGGCACGCAGATGGGCGCGCCAGTCGTCATTCTCGGCATGCGCCGTGGTCCAAGCTTTGACTTCTTCGAGCAAGGCCAAGCGCTGAGCTCGGTGCTCTGCAGAGTCTTTTTTCATCTGCTCTAACCACGCCACCACGGCTTTGTAGGCTTCGTTGCAGGCGGCATCAAAGCGCTTCCAAAGGGCATGGTTGGGCAAACCACCTTGGTCAATTTGCTTCCAGCTTTCGCGCAATTGGCGCAGTTTGTCCTGCATTTTTCGGCCACCCATGGCCGGCGCTTTTTCCGCATCGAGCAAGGCCTCGGCTTGGGTCACCAAGCTTTGACGCACTTGGTCGGCACGCCAGCGTTGCCAGCCCTCCGAGTCCCCTGCTGCGGTCAAGGCCAAGTGGACTCTTTCGTCCAGCGACGTGTCCAAATTTTTGCCGTGTGTTTTCAGGGCTGCCTGCAGTTGGGCCAAGCCATCGGCGGCGGGTTGGCTCTCAGCCACTTGTTTTTCCAAGGCTTCCAGCACCTCAGTAACGGCCTTGTTGGCTTGCTCACGCAGGGCTTGGCGCTGGGCCGCATCCATTTTGGGTTTGGCCGGCTTGGGCTCTTTGGCGGCATCGCCTGCGCCCGCCGCACCAGTGCTTGCGTTGCCCGCGGGCGAATGTGCCTCGGCCACCACTTCACCGCGCAAGCGGCGAATTTCGTCAGCCCACACCGGCACTGGCGGCATGGCCAGCGTGGCATCGGCCTGCGCCAGCAAAGCCGACGACAATGCTGCTGAAAAACCTTGCCAAACGGCTTGTAACTGGCTTTGCGCCGCTTCCAACTGGGTTGGAAATTTGGCTTCCACAAAGGGCCAAACCGCGTTGTTGGTCAAATGCTGGGCTTGGTTCTGCCATTGCGTCACGTCACCCTGCAATCCAGCCAAGCCCGCCTGCGCTTCTGCAATGGGTTTGGTTGACAACACCTCAATGCGCTGCGCCAGCAACACAGCAGCTTCGCGTTGCACCATGACTTGGTGCTGCAAATCTTCCACGCCTTTGACGACTTCAGCCAAGCGGGCCTTCAGCCCCGCCAAGGGCTCGCGCGACAGCGGAGCACCGGCCTTGGCGGCATCGCGCTGCCAGGCCATGGCGTCTGCAATGTTCAGGTTGGCGGCCTGCAAAATTTGTTCGGCCTTTTGTGCCCAATCGGTGGCCAAGGCTTCTTGGCCGTGCGCCCGCTTGAGTTCGTCGCGTTTTTCTTTCAGCAACTTGGCAGCGCCTTTGTCGCGGGTGGACATTTCTCGGTACACCTCGGTCAAGTCCGATTCGGAGGGCTCGGTTAGAAGCCATTCAAGCAAACGGGTGCAACGCTCAGCGGAGGTCACAGCCTGAAATGCACCTCCGGTCAACGAGTCAAGAGCGGCAAGGTCGAGAGGCATATTGGATGAAGTCACAGTAAAAACTTTAAAAACACGGTCCATGCCAAATACGGCATCAGTGTTGTAGCCACACACTCTTTTCTGCACATGGTGACCTACAACAATCCCGTATTTTCGCCGTTATTTGGACCCTGCCGACTCACCCACCATAATCAGCCTCAAACTCCGCCCTTTTCTTTCAGGTTGCCCCGCCTAATTTCAACTCTGTCCGAGAAATCGGCTTCATTGACTTGACGGCATGCGGCGTATTTTTAGAATTTGCCGCAAGGGGGTGGCCGGCCGCCCCTTTCCAACAACCGCGATCTTTACCTGAGATCTTCAACCGCCCTTTTCAACTGCCAACGTTTGACCATCAAAGGAACTGCTATGAAAGTGCCATTGAACAAGGCTCAGTTGGTGAGGAGCCTGCAGACCAGCGTGCTGGATGTGCGCGAGGGATTTTTGGAAATCACCCGCCATGGATTGGCGTTGTTGGGTTTGGCCGTGGTGTTGGTCAGTGTGGCGTTTTTAGCGCGCCCTCAATTGCAAACCGAAGCCAGCGAGGTGCTGCTCGGCTGGCTTCAAATTCGCCAAATCGACAGCCAAGAAGCCCCTGAACCCAGCAATGCCGCCTTGCGCGCCACCACCCAAGACCTCAAGACCCTGACGCCAGAACAACTGAGCGTGACGCGCTGGCTGAGCCGCAAATACCGGGTTGGCCCTGAGCCCTTGGCGGCCGTGGTGACCGAGGCTTGGGCTTTGGCAAACAAAACCCAACTCTCGCCCACCTTGATTTTGGCCATCATGGCCATCGAGTCGCGCTTTAACCCCTTCACAGCAGGCAGCCAAGGCGCGGTGGGGCTGATGCAAATCGAGGTCAATGCGCACGCCGACACTTTGGCCCAACACGGCGGCCACTTTGCAGCTTTTGACGCTTTGACCAATGTGCGCATTGGGGTGCGGCACTTACAAGGCTTGTTGCAGCAAACCAACTCACTCGAAGATGCTTTGGCTTTGTACGGCGCGGCGTCGGGCCAATCGAGTGACAGCCAATATGCCGAGCGGGTCTTGGCAGAACAACAACAATTGGACGCCCAAATCACGGCAACGATGGCCGCCAAGCCGTCAAACGCCTCCGCCAAAACCAATTGAGCCCGGTGAGGCCGATTGTGGCTATCCCGGCTCCGGGTCCAAATACGCCGAACTACCTGCGATACACTTATGCCGTGCGCGACTGGCGATAGGAGCTCCCTCTTGGCAACACCAGATGGGATCACTCGGACGTGGAGCGCGGTGGCCGCTGGGCTACCCCCAAACCACTGGGAAGCGCACAGCCCTGAACTGGCCCAAACACCCAGAACCGGGTTTTGAGCCGTTCGCCTGGGCAGCCCTTGCAGCAGACTTTTCACCCGTCTTGCCCCAAGGTTCCATCATTTGAAGGACTGCCATGTACCACCGCAATATTCTGATTGAACAAACCGATCCCGAGATCTTTGCCGCGATCCAAGCCGAGAACGCGCGTCAAGAGCACCACATTGAGCTGATCGCCAGCGAAAACTACGCCTCTCCCGCTGTCATGGCCGCACAAGGCAGCCAACTCACCAACAAATACGCCGAGGGTTACCCAGGCAAGCGTTATTACGGGGGTTGTGAGCACGTCGACGTGGCCGAGCAATTGGCGATTGACCGCATCAAACAAATTTTTGGTGCAGAAGCCGCCAACGTCCAACCCCATTGCGGCGCATCCGCCAATGAGGCGGTCTTTTTGGCCTTCTTGAAACCTGGCGACACCATCATGGGCATGAGCTTGGCTGAAGGCGGACACCTGACGCACGGCATGCCCTTGAACATGTCAGGCAAATGGTTCAACGTGGTTTCGTATGGCCTCGATGCCAAAGAAGCCATCGACTACGAGGCGATGGAAGCCAAAGCCCGTGAGACCAAGCCCAAACTGATCATTGCAGGTGCATCTGCTTACAGTTTGCACATCGACTGGGCACGCTTTGCCAAAGTAGCCAAAGAAGTCGGCGCCATCTTCTTGGTCGATATGGCCCACTACGCGGGGTTGATCGCGGCTGGCCAATACCCCAACCCCGTGCCCCATGCGGACGTGGTCACCTCCACCACACACAAGAGTTTGCGCGGCCCCCGTGGCGGCATCATCTTGATGAAGGCCGAGCACGAAAAAGCCATCAACAGCGCCATCTTCCCCGGCCTGCAAGGCGGTCCCTTGATGCACGTGATTGCGGCCAAAGCCGTGGCTTTTAAAGAAGCGTTGTCACCTGAGTTCAAAGCCTACCAAGCACAAGTTGTGAAAAACGCCCAAATCGTGGCCGAAGTGCTGACCCAGCGCGGTCTCCGCATTGTGAGCGGAGGCACCCAAAGCCACGTGATGTTGGTCGATTTGCGTGCCAAGGGCATCACCGGCAAAGTGGCCGAAGCCGCCTTGGGCAGCGCCCACATGACCATTAATAAAAACGCCATCCCGAACGACCCTGAAAAGCCGTTTGTCACCAGCGGCGTGCGCATTGGCACGCCCGCCATGACGACCCGCGGCTTCAAGGACGAAGAAGCCCGCGCCACGGCCCACCTGATTGCCGATGTGCTGGACAACCCCTTGGACGAGGCCAATTTGGCCGCCGTGCGCGCCAAGGTGCATGCACTGACCAGCCGTTTCCCGGTTTACGGCTGATCGGACTGCGCCATGAAATGCCCCTTCTGCGGTCACCTCGAAACCCAAGTGGTCGAGACTCGGCTGGCCGAAGACGGGGGCTTCATTCGTCGGCGCCGTCAGTGCGGCGCTTGCGATAAACGCTTCACCACCTACGAAAAACCGGAAGTCAATTTTCCGGCCATCGTCAAAAAAGATGGCCGGCGCATTGAATTTCAGCGCGACAAACTGCGCGCCAGTCTCAACCTGGCCTTGCGCAAACGCCCTGTCAGCACCGAACAGGTCGACGGCGCTATTGAGCGCATAGAAGAAAAGCTGCTCAATCTGGCCATCCGAGAAGTGGCCTCGCACCGCATTGGCGAATTGGTCATGCGCGAGTTGAAAAAACTCGACAAAGTGGCCTATGTGCGCTTTGCCAGTGTGTACCGCAATTTTGAAGACATCGACGACTTCAAAACGCTGGTGGACGAAGTTCAGAGTTAATTCACTCTGTTGGGGCTCTCATTCCCCTTATTCGGCTTTCCCTCGATTCTCCTTGGCTGCAACCTTGGACTAAGGACATGTCACCGCCTCATAGGGTTCCATGCGCGGTTTGCCCAGCGCGTTCACCACCACCTTCCACCCTCCGCTGGATGCGCCCCGACAAAAGCGCCACGTGCCGGCCATAAAGGCGTCCTTGTTCGTCTGGCTGCGCCCCTCAGCGTTGTAAGAAAAATAGCCTTTGACCGTTGACGACACGTCCACCCACACCCCGCTGGGCAAAGGGGCGTGGCTTTCGATCAGCGCGTCGCCGAGATCAAAAGCAGCATTGCCGTTGT
>JACCDZ011594634.1_pt1 | contig 14666 bp, 10 predicted proteins | sample 7449551 | NCBI WGS metagenome assembly JACCDZ01 (sample SAMN15323452, study PRJNA562643) | freshwater metagenome | isolation source: river surface water | place: USA:Blue River Watershed | collected 2017-08-18 | reverse complement strand
CTGCAACAGGAGCGCCAGCTGTTGGAAGCACTGCTTCGCAACGATACCTCGCAACAGGCAACGGGGGGGAATATCCTGATCCACGGCGAACCAGGAACGGGGAAAACGGAATTCGTCAGGCAGGTGCTGCATGACCTCGGCTTGCGGCCTTACGCCATCGATCACAAGGACGACCGGGGGTTTGAGGCGTCGCGGCGTGAACGACTGAGCCATCTTCAGCTCAGTCGCATGTTCGCTGGGAAAAGGGAGCGCGCGGTTCTTGTGCTCGACGAAGCCGAAGACATCTTTGTGGGAGATCACCATCATCCGTTTGCCAACTTGTTCCGAGCCAAGGATCAAAGCAAGGCGTGGATGAATGAGGTTCTTGAGTCCGCACCCCAGCCTGTCATCTGGATCTGCAACCGGGTCGGGCACATGGATCCGGCCTACCTACGGCGGTTTACCTACTGCTTGCCCTTTCCGAAGCCACCTCAGGCACTTCGGCAGCTCATGGTTCGCCAGCGCCTGGAGACGCTTGGCTGCTCGGATGGGCTCATGAATGCCCTTGCGGAACTGCCACACACCACGCCCGCCCTCATCGACAACACGGCTCGCTTCCTCAGCCTGAGTCAGGGCGCAGGGATCAATCCCGATGAAGCCGCGCAGCTCATGGTCAAGGGCCACCTGGAAACCTCCGGTCGTGAGGCCACGCTGAGACCGACCGAGCAGCAGCGCGACTTCGACATGTCGCTGCTGAACGTCGCGGGGGGCGTGACTTCGCCCACCCTGGTGAAGTGGCTCTTGGCCGAAGGGCGTGGCACTGTGATGTTCGCGGGACCGCCCGGGACGGGGAAGACACAGCTGGCCGCCGAGCTGGCGCACCAGACCGGGCGCAAACTGGTGGTGAAGACCGCGAGCGACATCTTGTCCAAGTGGTACGGGGAGTCCGAGCGCAATGTTGCAGCCATGTTCCGCGAATGTGACCCCAAGACCGAGGTGCTGTTCTTGGATGAGGGGGACGTGCTCTTGTCTGACCGTGGGGATGCTGGCCATCGCGTCGATCGTGGCGTCACGGCCGAGTTCCTGCGCTGGCTTGAGGAGTTCGAGGGCATCTTCGTGTGCGCGACCAATTACCCTCAGCACCTTGACCCCGCGTTGGCACGCCGGTTCACGCACAGGCTGAACTTCCTCGCGCTCACGAAGGAGCAGCGTCGAAGCCTGCTGGCGAAGTGGGCACTGGGCGACCCGGAGGCTGCCTTGGGTGACGAGGTGCTCTCTGTGATCGATCAGCTGGATCGTTTGACGCCCGGCGACTTCGCCAATGTGCGCAAGCGGCTGCGGCATCAGGAGCCCACCGTCCACGACTGGGTAGCTGAGCTGACCCAAGAGCAGGATGCCAAGCCCGGGGGGCAACGCCGCGCGATCGGCTTCGTTTGAGGCAGGCATGTGATCGGATTCACGCGACAAAATGTGTCGCAATGGAGATACTTCCAGAACGATCACAACCCATGACGCAACATGGATCGAAACTTTCAACGGCTTCTTGATCTGCTGGTTCTGGTTCCGAGGCAGGGCAAGCTCTCTACCCCTCAACTGCATCAGCGCTTGGTCGCTCGTGGCCACGACATCTCTCCTCGCACAGTCCAGCGAGATCTGGAGGATCTGTCCACGGTCTATCCCATCCTGTGCGATGACCGCTCGAAGCCGTTCGGGTGGAGTTGGGACCCCCACGCCAGTAGGCTGTCTCTGCCGGCCATGGATTGGTCGGAGGCGGTCTGCTTTCAACTGCTCTCGACCTACCTGAAAGGGGTCCTGCCCAACAGCGTGCTAGAGACCTTGCAGCCCTACATCCAGGAGGCGCACAGCAAGCTGGCTCAGCAGTTCCCAGACGTGCCCCTCAAGAAGTGGCCAGAGCGGGTCCGCATCACGCCGCCGGGCCCGACTTTCTACGTGCCCAAGGTCTCCAGCGCCGTGCATGCGGCCGTGACCGAGGCGGTGCTGCTGGGCAGGCAGATCGCAGTTCACTACCTGGCCTTCGAGCGCAAGCAGGCCAAGCGTTATGTCGTGTCGCCCCTTGGGCTGGTGCAGTTCGGCTCGGTGTTTTACGTGCCGGCCAGATTCGACGGGCACGACGACGTGCGCACGCTGCGTCTGCACCGCATGTCCAAGGTGGAGTTGCTCGACACCTCATCGGGCATCGACCAGTTCGACCTGGACGAATGGATCGAGGCCGGAGGCATGGGCTTCGGCGGGCAGGAGCAGATTGAACTGGTGCTGCGCCTGTTCGACGGCCTGGGCGAGCGCATGCGTGAAGCCCCACTGGGGCGAAATCAGCAACTGGTAGAGGAGTCACCTGGCGTGCATCTGCTGACCGTGACCGTGCTACAGACCGTGCAACTGGAGCGGTGGCTTTTTGGCTTGGCCCCGAATGCCGTGGTCGTGGCGCCAAAGGCCTTGAGGGAGCAGATGAGGCACCATGCATTGACGCTTTTCCAAAGGATCGAGCGTCGGTAATGCTGGCTAAGTGAGATTGCGGTCATCGGATGACCGCGCATCCAAGTCGGTGAGCGAAAATTGGGCAGGCTTCAACGTTCTCTTTCTGGAGATTGTCATCATGAACTCATTCGTTGCCTCTGCGATCGAGAACCTGTTTACTGAGTATCGGACCGCCCCCCTGCGTTTTTTGAGGGAGATCAACCTTCAGGTGCGGTTGGGGCAGCTGATCGAGAAGGAGCTCGAACTCCGTGATGCGCCGTTGGTAACCAGCGCAACGCTGTCAAAAGTCGGGGAAAAGGCGCAGAGTTTGATGCCAGTTACGACGCCAGTTTTCCGCATTCAGCACGAGATGAAGGTGGCGGACGGCAAGGAAAAATCCGATATCGTCGTACTCAAGGCTGAGCATCCAGTCAGCTTGTTAAGGGGAAAAATGGGGGCGCTTGATGTCGTCGCTGCAATACCCGCGCGCGACGTGGAGGCAGTGATTGAGGTCAAGGCCGCGTGCTCGGCCGACAGGGAGCAGCGCCACCTTTTTCGCAAGGACGTGAGTAAGCTGCATCAACTGCGCTTGAGCGCGACGGATGGGGACTTTGAGATGCACTTCGTGCTTTTCGACAAGTCAATTCCTATCGGACAACACACTCATGAGCACGGTCCAAAGCCAGTCGACCCCTGGGAGAAGGAGGATACTTATGCCGTTGCGTACAAAAGCTCCAACGGTCCGGCGATCCATCCAAGCCCTCAGCTTGATCTATCTGATCCATTGCCTTATAGAGAATCTGACCAGCGTCTGGTCCACGTTTGGGACATGGACTGCGATGGCATGCTTCGGCATCGAGTGAACAAGTCCGCGCCGCGTCTGCGAGACAAGGTCAAGGAGCGTCACATCTATTGGAAGACGAAGAAGGTGCCCGACTCCAAAGGCGACGACGTGCTCTGGCAGACGCAAAGGAAAGATTGAGTTGCTCTGCTGCACACCACAGTGGGTTGCTGCCGGCACCGTGGAGACCAAGTGAAGCTTCCAGAGCTTTCTCGAGCTAAATCGGACTGACTGCTTCAGATGATCAGTGGTCGATGATGCGGGGCCACACGAACGACAGCAACCAGTCTCCTGATTAGAAACGTGCCTCAGCATGCGACCTGACCGTCTTTTCCTTGATGGGCTTTGCTCTCACGACGTCGACGATGAGACTTGCGACCAGACCACGCAGATCGAAGCGGCGGTTGAATCTGTAGGCGAAGCCAGCAAGGTAGTGCTCGGCGTACTTGCAGGAACAAGGCACGAGCGGTTCTCGACATGCGGCTTAGGCTATCCGGTTCGCTCTGAAATCTTCAGGCGAGGATGCTCCGCATGACCAAGCGACCGCAGGCAACAGCCAAGGTTGCTTGGTCGTCTTGCCGTCCATCATGACAACAGGGCTTCTATATTTCTATTGAATCTGTAGCCACTACAGGGATTTAAATCAAGGTCAAAGGAACACGTCATGCCATCAAGTGAAGCCAAGGTCGACAGCAAGAACCCTGTTGAGAGCGCCTGCCAAGGAGCAACCTGCGGAGGGTGTGCGGACACCGCAGATACAGCCGCAGCAGACTCCTCTGAAGCAACCACCCGGTCAGGCAACACCTCATTTCGGATCGCCACGATGGACTGCGCCACGGAGGAGTCGGAAATCCGGCGCGCCCTGGAGCCCATCGAAGGCATCCACACGCTGCGCTTCCAGTTGAGCGAGCGCACCTTGAGCATGACTGGCACGCCATCGGCGGTCGAACTGGCCCAAGCGGCCATCCGCCGGGCGGGCTTCGACCCTCAACTGATACAGCCAGATGCAGCAGGGACTGCCCTCACGGCAGAGGCCTCGGGATTTTTCCGGGGTGGGGTGAAACGGCTGATCGCCGCGTTGATCCTCGCCACCATGGCAGAAGCCATCGGTTTCATCGAGGCGCAATCGCTGGTCGCGCAAGGCCTGGAGATCGCGTTGGCAATGGCGGCCATCGGCTTGGCTGGGCTGGACACCTACAAAAAGGGCCTGATGGCCCTGCGCCATGCCAAGCTCAACATCAACGCCTTGATGACCGTGGCGGTCACCGGCGCCTTTCTGATCGGGCAATGGCCCGAGGCCGCCATGGTCATGGCCCTCTATGCCATCGCCGAGTTGATCGAGGCACGCTCGGTCGATCGGGCGCGCAATGCCATCAAGGGCTTGATGGCGCTGGCGCCCGAAGAGGCCGATGTTCAACAAGCCGATGGCACATGGCGCACCCTGAAGGCCAGCGAGGTGCCCCTGGCCGCCATTGTTCGCATTCGCCCTGGCGCGCGCGTGCCGCTCGATGGCGTCGTGACAGCGGGCAACAGCGCCGTCAACCAGGCCCCAGTGACCGGCGAGAGCATCCCCGTCGACAAAGCCATGGGCGACACCGTGTTCGCAGGCACCATCAACGAGACGGGCGAGTTGCAGTTTCGCGTGACCGCCGAGGCCACCAACACCACCCTCGCTCGCATCATCCACGCGGTCGAAGAGGCGCAGGGCACGCGGGCTCCGACCCAGCGCTTTGTGGACAAATTCGCGGCCATCTACACCCCGACCGTGTTCGTGATGGCGCTGGGTGTGGCCCTTCTCACGCCGTGGCTGATGGACTGGACCTGGACCCAGTCGCTGTACAAGGCGCTGGTCCTGCTGGTCATCGCCTGCCCTTGCGCGCTGGTGATCTCCACCCCCGTCACCGTGGTCAGTGCACTGGCCAGCGCGGCGCGCCGGGGCATCCTGATCAAAGGCGGCACCTACCTGGAAGAGGCTCGCAAGCTCAAGGCCATCGCCCTGGACAAAACCGGCACCATTACCCTGGGCAAGCCCAAGCTCGTCGAATGGGTGGCACTTCAAGGTGACCGCGCGCCGCTCATCACACTGGCCCTGGGGCTGGCGAACCGCTCCGACCATCCCGTCTCCAAGGCCATTGCCCAAGGCCTCAGCAGCATTGAGCACGGGAGCACCGTTGCCCAGGGTGTTGACGTGGCTGATTTCAAGGCACTGGCTGGACGAGGGGTCAGCGCGAGCCACAACGGCACGCTTTACGTGCTGGGCAATCATCGCCTGATGCAGGAGCGCGGCCAGTCCACACCCGCCCTGGAGAGCACCCTCAAAACACACGAGGAAGCGGGCAGGACGGTCACCCTGCTGGCCAACGACCAGGGCGTGCTGGCCCTGTTCGCGGTGGCCGACACCATCAAGGATACGTCGCGTCAGGCGATTGCCGAACTCAAAGCGCTTGGCGTGACCTCCATCATGCTGACCGGTGACAACGCCGCCACGGCCAAGACCATCGCGGCACAAGCTGGCATCGACGAAGCCCGAGGTAACCTCTTGCCCGAGCACAAGCTCGACGCTATCAAAGACCTGCAAAGACTGCATGGCCTGACCGCCATGACGGGCGATGGCATCAACGATGCCCCCGCGCTGGCGCAATCAAACATTGGTTTTGCCATGGGTGGTGCTGGCACGGACACGGCCATGGAAGCGGCCGATGTCGTGGTGATGAACGATGACCTCAGGCGCATCCCGGAGACCATCCGCCTGTCCAAGCTGACGCACGCCATCCTTTGGCAGAACATCTCGCTGGCGCTGGGCATCAAGGCCATCTTTTTTGTGCTGGCGGTGTTTGGCGGCGCCACCATGTGGATGGCGGTGTTTGCCGACATGGGTGCCAGCTTGCTGGTGGTGGCCAACGGTTTGCGTTTGCTCAAGGTTGATGTGAGCCAAAAAACAGGCTGACGCTGATACCCACATCCATTGGCTCCGATAACTGGCGCTTTTAAGCTGTTCACCGACCCAGTCAACCATCTATACTGATCTCCGTATGCGCCGCCTGCTGTGTGTTTTTTTGCTGATATGGTTTCCGCTCCAGATGTCCTGGGCAGCGGTCGCCAGCTATTGCCAGCATGAAACAAGCCCGCAAGCCAGTCACCTTGGGCATCATCAGCATGCCCACCAGGACTCGATCGATGGCAAGGGCCAAAACGGCTCAAGCAAGAACGACCAGGGCAGTACCAAGCAATCCGGCATCGATAACGATTGCGCGACCTGTCACTTCAGCGCCGCACCACCAGTCTGTGAAGCACACGAACACGTGTTGAAGTCACACAAGACATGGGTGAGCCTCGCACAACGAGGCCATGCCTCGCACATTCCCAAAGGGCTCGAACGCCCTGACATACGTCTCGCCGCTTAATTCGGCGAGACGGCTGCTGCTCCAGCATCATTTCTATCCATAGATAGCCAGGCCACACCACGGCCATTTCTCGCCGAATTCCCCCTTTGTTGTTTCCCACAACCCGGAGAATTCGATGCACAGGCTCATGGCGCCATTGGCAACGCTCGCAGCGTTGACCACGGCCACGCTCTTTCCTTCCACGTCCTTTTCGCAAGTCGCGCAGGCATCGCCCGCCCAGGTGCCGCTCAGCGCTGCCTCCGCGCCGGCCCCCACAGTTCAGCCGCTGACGCTGGCTGAAGCCATCAGGCTCGCACTGCAGTTCAGCCCCCAGATCGTGGCCAACCAGCAAGAGTTGGCGGCCAGCGACGGCACGGTCATTCAGGCTGGCGCCCGACCCAACCCAGAGATTCAGGCCTTGATCGAGGACACCCGGCGGGAAAGCCGGACCACCACGGTCCAGTTCAGTCAGCCCATCGAGCTGGGCGGTAAACGGTCAGCCCGGGTCTCGGTCGCCGAGCTTGGGCGGGCTCAAACCGCCGTGGACGTCGAAGGACGCCGTGCGCAAATCCGCGCCGACGTGTCCGATGCCTTCTTCGGTGCGGTCATTGCCCAGGAGCGCGTCCAATTGGCGCAGGCCTCTGCCGAACTGTCGGGCCGCGCCGCGGACGCGGCATCCAAGCGCGTCCAGGCCGGTAAGGTCTCCCCCGTCGATGAGACTCGCGCCAAGGTGGCGCATGCTGGCGTGCGCGTAGAGCTGCGCCAGGCTCAAGGCGAGTTGCGATCCGCCCGCCAACGCCTGTCGGCCCTGCTCGGCCCCGCTGCGCCCCGGGCTCAGGTGCTGGCTTGGCAATCCAATGCACTACCCGCCTTGCTCAGCCCAGACACGTCGCTGACGGATGTACCCGCGCTTCGCCAAGCCAGGCTGGAGGTTGATCGACGACAAGCCATGGTCGAGCTCGAACGCGCACGCCGCATTCCCGATGTGACCCTGACCCTGGGGGCCAAGCGTGATCAACAAGTCGGACGCAACCAGACGGTCATCGGCCTGTCCATTCCGATTCCGGTGCTGGACACCAACCGAGGCAATCTCCTTCAGGCCCTGCGACTGCACGACAAGGCCGAGGCCGACCTGCAAGCCACCCGGATCCGGGTCGAAACCGAATGGACCCAACTGAGCGAGCGCCAGCGCTCCGCGCAAGCCGAGGTCCAGGCCCTGAAAGAAGAGGTGTTGCCCGGCGCTGAAAGCGCCTGGCAGGCCGCCACCACAGGCTTCGAGTTGGGCAAGTTCAGTTTCCTGGACGCGCTGGATGCCCAACGCACCTTGTTCCAGGCCCGCGCCCAATACCTGCGCGCATTGAACGAGCTGTACCGCACCACCGCCGACATCGACCGCCTGTTGGGCACCAACACCGACGAGCCATCGACGGCCAAGCCATGAGAAAGCATTGCATGAACCACACCAAACCACAACGCCAGGCTGGGCGCATCAGCCGCCCCCAACTCATCGCCATCATTGCCATCGTCCTGATCGGACTGGGGGCCAGCGCTTGGTTGCTCAAAAGTGCACCCAGCGCACCAGCGGGCGAAGCCGCCGAGGAAGGCCATGGTCACGGGCATGACGAAGCCAAAGGCCACGATGATGGCGAGCACCACGATGAGAAAAAAGCCGATGCCGGTCACGATGAGGCGAAGGGGCACGACGACAAGGAACACCACGAAAAACCGGGCGCGCATGCAGAACACGACACGCTGGAGGGCGAAGGGGGCGAGGGCAAAGGTGCATCCAGCCCTGCCGGGGCCGACAAGCATGTCGAGGGTGAAGAAGAGCCGGTCCAGTTGAACGCTCAGCAGATCGCAGCCGGCGGCATCAAGGTCGAGGCGGTCGGCCCTGCCAGCATCCGCACCACGATGCAGTTGTCCGGAGAGATCAAGTTCAACGAGGACCGCACGGCCCACGTCGTGCCTCGTGTGGCAGGCGTGGTCGAAGCCGTCTCGGCCAGCCTGGGGCAACAGGTCAAGAAAGGCCAGGTGCTGGCCACCATTTCCAGCGTGCTGTTGTCCGAGCAGCGCAGCGAGTTGCAGGCGGCACAAAAGCGTCTGACGCTGGCGCAAACCACCCATGCCCGTGAGAAGAAACTCTTTGAGGACAAGATTTCCGCGCAGATGGACTACCAGCAGGCTGTGCAAGCGCTGCGGGAAGCCGAGATCGCCGTGAACAACGCCAGCCAGAAGCTCAAGGCCTTGGGCGCCGCGCCCACGGCCAACGACTTGAACCGCTACGAACTGCGGGCCCCGTTTGACGGCATCGTCGTGGAAAAGCACATCGCGCTGGGCGAATCCGTCAAGGACGACGCCAATGTGTTCACCCTGTCCGACCTGTCCACCGTGTGGGCCAACATCAATGTGCCAGCCAAGGACCTCAAGTTCGTTCGGGTCGGCGAGAAGGTCACCGTGAGCTCAACCTCATTCGACGATGTAGCCACCGGCACGGTGACCTATGTCGGCGCCCTGATCGGGGAGCAGACGCGTGCAGCCAGTGCCCGGGTCGTACTGACCAATCCCGGCCTGGCCTGGCGCCCGGGTCTGTTCGTCAACGTAGCGGTGACATCAGGCGAAACCGAGGCGGCCGTGACCGTGGCGGCTGGCGCAGTGCAGGCAATGGAAGGCCGTCAGGTCGTCTTCGTCGAAGTGCCTGGCGGCTTTGAGGCCAAAACCGTGGAAGTGGGACGCAGTGATGGCGTGCGCACCGAGATTGTCAAAGGCCTGAGTGCCGGGGCGCGCTATGCCTCGACGAACAGCTTCGTCATCAAGGCCGAAATCGGCAAGGCTTCGGCCGAGCACTCGCATTGAGCCCAAGGACCCCCCATCATGTTTGAACGCATCATCCGATTTGCCATCGAGCAGCGCTGGCTTGTGCTGCTGGCCGTCTTCGGCATGGCCGCATTGGGCATTTTCAGCTACCAGAAGCTACCCATCGACGCCGTGCCCGACATCACCAACGTCCAGGTCCAGATCAACACGCAGACCCCCGGCTACTCGCCGCTGGAAACAGAGCAACGCGTCACCTACCCGCTGGAGACCGTGATGGCCGGCTTGCCGGGCCTTGAGCAAACCCGCTCCCTGTCGCGCTACGGCTTGTCGCAGATCACCGTGATCTTCAAGGATGGCACCGACCTGTACTTCGCGCGCCAGATGGTGAACGAGCGAATCCAGGAGGCCAAGGAGCGGCTGCCCCAGGGCGTTACCCCGGCCATGGGCCCGATCTCGACCGGCCTGGGTGAGATCTACATGTGGACCGTCGAAGCCAAGGACGGTGCCAAGAAGGCCGATGGCAGCGTCTACACTCCGACTGATCTGCGAGAGATCCAGGACTGGATCATCAAACCGCAATTGCGCAATGTGCCGGGCGTGACGGAGATCAACTCCATCGGCGGCTATGCCAAGGAATACCAGGTCGCCCCACGACCCGAGAAACTCATGGCGCACGGCCTGACCCTGGTAGACGTGGTCAATGCGCTGGAACGCAACAACGGCAACGTGGGCGCAGGCTACATCGAGCGCGAAGGCGAACAGTACCTGATCCGGGCTCCCGGGCAGGTTCGGGACATGAAGGATGTGGGCGGCATCATCGTCAAGCACGTCGACGACGTGCCCATCCTCATCCGCGACATCGCCGACGTGAGCATCGGCAAGGAACTGCGCACCGGCGCGGCCACCGACAACGGCCGCGAGGTGGTGCTGGGCACCGTGTTCATGCTGATCGGCGAGAACAGCCGCAAGGTCTCTCAAGCGGTAGACAAGCAGATGGCCGAGATCAACAAGACGCTGCCCGCCGGGATTCACGCGGTGACCGTGTACGACCGCACCATCCTGGTCGACAAGGCGATTGCCACGGTCAAGAAGAATCTGCTGGAAGGCGCCGTGCTCGTCATCGCCATCCTCTTCATGTTCCTGGGCAACATGCGCGCCGCCTTGATCACCGCCATGGTGATCCCCCTGTCGATGCTGTTCACCTTCAGTGGCATGGTCAGCCAGAAGGTCAGCGCCAACCTGATGAGCCTGGGCGCGCTGGACTTCGGAATCATCGTGGATGGCGCGGTCGTGATCGTGGAGAACTGCGTGCGGCGCCTGGCGCATGCGCAAGCCCACCACGGTCGGCCGCTCACCTTGCAGGAGCGATTCCACGAGGTCTTCGCTGCATCGCAGGAAGCGCGGCGCCCGTTGCTGTTCGGGCAACTGATCATCATGATCGTCTACCTGCCCATCTTTGCGCTGGCCGGTGTGGAAGGCAAGATGTTCCACCCCATGGCCTTCACCGTGGTGACGGCGCTGCTGGGTGCGATGATCCTGTCCATCACCTTCATCCCCGCCGCGGTGGCCTTGTTCATCGGCAAGAAAGTGGCCGAGACGGAGAACGTGGTGATCCGCAGCGCCAAGCGCGTGTATGAGCCCTTGCTGAACACCGTCATGGGTGCCAAACCCGTGGTGCTGACCGCAGCGGCGATGATCGTCGTGTTGTCCGGCGTGGTTGCCTCGCGCATGGGCAGTGAGTTCGTGCCCAGCCTGAACGAAGGCGACTTCGCGATTCAGGCGCTGCGCATACCCGGCACCAGCCTCACCCAATCGGTGGCCATGCAGGCCCAACTGGAGGCCCACCTGAAGGCCAAGTTCCCGGAAATCGAGCGCATCTTTGCGCGCACCGGCACGGCGGAGATCGCCGCCGACCCCATGCCGCCCAACATCTCGGATGGCTACGTGATGCTCAAGCCGCTGGACAAGTGGCCCGAGCCCCGCAAGACGCGTGACGAACTGCTGGCCGCCGTGCAGGCGGAAGTCGCCAAGCTGCCGGGCCAGAACTACGAGTTCTCCCAGCCCATCCAGTTGCGCTTCAACGAGTTGATCTCGGGCGTGCGAAGCGATGTCGCGGTCAAGCTCTTCGGTGACGACATGGACGTGCTCAACAGCACGGCCAATCAGATCGCCAAGGTGCTGCAGGCCATTCCGGGCGCGGCCGAGGTCAAGGTCGAGCAGACCACCGGCTTGCCGATGCTGACCATCAACATTGACCGTGACAAGGCCACACGATATGGCCTGAACGTCGGCGACATCCAGGACACCTTGTCCACGGCCATCGGCGGCCAGGAGGCCGGGACCATGTTCGAAGGTGACCGCCGTTTTGACATCGTGGTCCGACTGCCCGAGACCGTGCGCACAGACCTGCAAGCGATTCGCCGTCTGCCCATCGCCCTCAAGGGTGCCGAGGGCGATGCCACTCGCTTCATCCCCTTGTCAGAAGTGGCCGCCATCGACTTGGCCCCTGGTCCCAACCAGGTCAGTCGGGAGAATGGCAAACGCCGCATCGTGATCAGCGCCAATGTGCGAGGGCGCGACCTGGGCACCTTCGTCGCCGAAGCCGAAAAATCTTTGCAGACCGTGAAGATTCCGACGGGCTACTGGACCGTCTGGGGCGGACAGTTCGAGAACCTGCAATCGGCCACTCAGCGCCTGCAGATCGTGGTGCCGGTCTCGCTGCTGCTGGTCTTCGTGCTGTTGTTTGCCATGTTCGGCAACATCAAGGATGGCTTGCTGGTCTTCACGGGCATCCCCTTCGCGCTCACGGGCGGCATCCTCGCCTTGTGGCTGAGGGACATCCCGCTGTCGATCTCTGCGGCGGTCGGTTTCATCGCCCTGTCCGGAGTCGCCGTACTCAACGGGTTGGTGATGATTTCCTTCATCCGCAACCTTCGTGACAATGGGCTGGGTCTGGACAAAGCCATCCATGAGGGCGCCCTGACACGTTTGCGGCCTGTCTTGATGACGGCACTGGTGGCCTCGCTGGGCTTCGTGCCCATGGCCTTGGCCACCGGCACGGGTGCGGAGGTGCAGCGGCCACTGGCGACTGTGGTGATCGGCGGCATCCTGTCATCGACCGTGCTGACCTTGCTGGTGCTGCCGGTGCTCTACCGCCTGATGCACCGCAAGGATGAAGATGAACCGCCCGAAGAGGACCCCATCGGCTTGATGCCACCCGCGAGCCCCGCTCCTGACGGAGGCATCGCATGAGCGCTGGCCATGACCACGCCCTGCCCTCCAGCACCAACGAGCGCAATCTGCGTTGGGCGCTGGGGCTCACCTTCACCTTTCTGATGGCCGAGGTGGTAGGTGGCGTGATCACGGGCAGCCTGGCGCTGATCTCGGACGCGGCGCACATGTTCACCGATGCGGCAGCGCTGGCCATCGCGCTGGCCGCCATCCGCATCGCCAGGCGCCCCGCCAATGCCCGGCTCACCTTTGGCTATCACCGCTTCGAGATCCTGGCGGCGGCCTTCAATGCCCTGATGCTCTTTGCCGTCGCGCTGTACATCCTCTACGAGGCTTGGCAGCGCTTTGGCACGCCGCAGGATGTTCAGTCGGGCCCCATGCTGGTGATCGCCACACTTGGGTTGGTCATCAACCTGGTGAGCATGAGGCTGCTGAACGCCGGCAAGGATGCCAGCCTCAATGTCAAAGGCGCGTACCTTGAGGTGTGGAGCGATCTGCTGGGATCCTTGGGGGTGATCGTTGGCGCACTGGTCATCCGGTTCACGGGCTGGACCTGGATCGATTCGGTGATCGCCGTGGCGATCGGCCTGTGGGTGCTGCCACGCACATGGGTGCTGTTGCGCTCGACCGTCAACATCTTGCTGGAAGGCATACCCGAGGGCATGAACCTGAGCGAGATCGATCTGGCGCTGAGAGCGGTCCCGGGTGTCGTGGACGTGCACGATCTGCACGTCTGGTCCTTGACCAGCAACCGACCCAGCCTGAGCGCTCACATTGTTCACGACCCGTCAATGTCCGAGCCAGCCAGCCTCCTGTCCGCATTGCACCGCGTGCTGGCCGAACGAGACATCCACCACTCGACACTGCAGTGCGAGACCCAGGCTTGCGATCAGGCCAGCCCATTCTGCGACCTGGGAGACAAGCACGCCAGCGCTCATCGTGCTGAGGCTGGCATGGATCCGAACGCCAGGCCACCGCCTTGAACCGGAAGGAACGAGCATGACCGTGAGAGAACATGTGATGCCCTACGTGCTGGTCCTGGGCGGAGCGGCACTGTGCGTCGTGATTCCTTATGGGCTCTACCTGGAGTGGCGGGACAGAGCAAAGCGACGCATCCGTCGGCAGGATCGCCAGCAAAAGCGCCGGGCGCTACGAAGCAAGGGAGGCCGCTGACGCGGCGCTGCCCACCTGTGTTCACCTCACATGGAAACCCAAAGCTTGAAGGGCCATCAATGCCGCCTCGCCCCTACCGCACTGGCCCTCGTTTTTCTTGGCGGCGCCTTCACAAGCATGGCCGACGAGCGGATTCTCTACAAGTCAATCCTGCCCAATGGGCAGGTGGTCTACGGGGACGAACCAGAACCTCAGGCCAAGCGTTCAAGCGCCATTTCAGTCGAGCGACACCCACCCAACCCACAGGAGGCCGAGGCAGCCCAACGTGCGCTTGCCATGACGCGAGCGCAATTGTTGCGCGACGCAGCGGCCCGGGCCGTTCGGCTCAAGCAGCTGGACAACCAGATTGGCGATGTCTATGACGAGTTCCAGAACCTTCGCTCGAAACAGCGAGCTGGGCGTGAAGTGGGAGAAGGCGACCGGCAAGGTCGGCGCTTTTCTCATCAGTACGCTCAACGTCAGCACGCCCTGCTGCTCGCCGCCGCACAAGCGCAACAACGTCTCGACAACTTGGTCACCGAGCGCACTGCGCTGGGATATTGAGCGCGTGATAAGGCCACCGTCTTCAAGCGGGCAACCTCCAACAACAGGAACACGACATGCTTGCGAATGGCTTGCAGAGCCTGGCGCAACGCCTGCTCCGTGGCCTGGATGCCCAGCGTCCGAGCGCTCAGTTGAAACCTCAGTGCCCTGATGCCGGGGATGGCATCCACAGCGCGGCGGATTTCCGCTTCCTCTGAGGAACAGTCCATGGAGGCGATGCGGAACAT
>JACCDZ010353795.1_pt1 | contig 14667 bp, 10 predicted proteins | sample 7449551 | NCBI WGS metagenome assembly JACCDZ01 (sample SAMN15323452, study PRJNA562643) | freshwater metagenome | isolation source: river surface water | place: USA:Blue River Watershed | collected 2017-08-18 | reverse complement strand
TCCCAGTCGCCGCAGTCGAGCGACACCGAAGGGGCCATCAAGATGGTGAAGGCTGAGCTGCAAATGGGCGCTGTCTACGGCAAGCTCGGTCGTGACAACCTGGTCGGCCATGCCATGGCCATCGCAGCTGAGAACGTTGGCAACTGGATGTCGAAGCACGGGGCCCGAGCCGACGTGGCTGACAGCATTTCGGACACCATCAGCGCGGCGGGTGCTGGTTACCGGGCCGCCTCCATCAAGCTTCACGATGCAGCTCAACTCGAAGTCCAGTCAACCAATTCTGGCGATCGTTCCATCGCCGACGATGTCAACGCCTCTCCCATGCGCCAGCGCATGACGAGAGCCTAAGGAGCGACGGGGCCATTGGCCTCTTTGGCCGGCGCCCCTGGGTGCCGGCCTTTTTTTGTTGATATATGGTCGCCTATCGGCTATCTTCTACACCAGTTGCATTTTTGGTATCACCTTCTCATGAGCAGCAAGCAAGCAACCAACGACAGATCCACCGATGAAGACCGCGAGTCAGTACGGGCGTGGATCTTTTCGAGGAAAGCGTGGCGCAACACCCCCAGCAACATGATGGGTAGCACCGGCATTAAGCGGGGGGCGCTATTGAAGGCGAACCTGGATGCCTTCAACGACGTCGTGAAAACCAAAGAGACGCGCAAGGAGACATTCCAGGAGGCTGTTTCGCGCAAGCAGCTATCGGGCGATCAGCTGCAACTGCAGCGTGGATCTCTGGTGGTTTCGAGCCGGATGTCCTACAGCTTCGGCCTTTTCATGCTTCTTGTCGTTTGCTACTTCAGCCTCTTCGGACAAATCCCCAGCGTGCTTGCATCTGCAGCAGGTTTTTGCTTTTGCATCGTTGGTGGCTGGATCCGAGCATATCGAGCTTGGCAGATCGAATTGCAACGCTTTGCTCCATTGAGCGAGTTCACTCATCACCCTGAGGCGTGGATCGTCTAAGGTCACAGCGGGCACCATCATGAACATGTCCCCAATCTCCTGGATCAAACGATTCGGCCGCTTCATCGCCGATGCGGCAAGGGCCACAGCTCATAGCAGGTGGACCATCACCGCCTGCATCCTCGCCTACACACTGACATCCATCGCGGTACCGCTGGTTGCCTACGCACAGACATCTACGTCCGGAATCCCCTCCAGCGAAGTCAACCTGAAAGTTGGTGAGTGCGACCCATCCATGAACCTGCTCAACGCCATCCTCTCCGGTGGTGGCGGACAGACGTTTGACGATGACTTTGAAGGTGAAGGAATCGGATGTCGCGCTGGAAGTTGGGTTTGGCAAGGTGACACGCCCATGGGCGCTGTGGCCAAGCTATTCCTCTATGCGAACACTCTGGCAATGATCTTCGGCAGTGCCCTGCTCATTTACATCATGGTTGTTGGCACCTTGAAGAGCGCAGAGGACGGCGAGGTTCTTGGCCGCTCTTGGTCGACACTGTGGGTCCCCTTGAGAGCCACCATCGGCTTTGCTGCTCTGGTGCCCACCAGTTCCGGCTTCTCATGGGTTCAAATTGCCGTTCTGTGGATGGCCACACAAGGTATCGGCGCAGGGAATTATCTCTGGAGCAATACCGTCAAGGATATGTTTGACAACCCTGGTGAGCTGGTCGCCATTCGTACAGCTGACGCGGCAGGCGTCACCAATCTGATGCGCAACGTCCTCAAAGGGGAAGTTTGCGTTCGATACCTCAATAACCAAGCTGCGCAGGCAAACCCAGAGGCCGCACCGGGATCGGCCCAAGCCCAAGGTCCATACAGTCGCTGGGTAAAACAAAACGCCAATGGTGGCTCCGTCATTCGATGGGGCCACACGACCATGGGCTTCTACAAAACAAGTGAGTGCGGATCAGTTGAAATCGAGAATAGAGATACATTACTAAACCCAGCAAACGCATTTTACGGAAACCTGTTGCGCGCACAACAAATTGTTCAAGAGGCTCAATCTCGTGCAATTATCAGTGCTGCTAACTCAATGTCTGAGGTCGCTGACATCTTGGCGGCAGCCCCAGTCGATGGTCAAGAGACGAGCACAGAGCAGGAGGAGGCACTCCAGGCAAAGATTGTCAAGGCAGTCTTCGACGCCTCCAATCGTTATCGTCGTGAGATTGCAAAGAATGCCAGCGAAGGCGTTGGCACGCTTAATCGCTTCACGCAATCGAAATCACTTTCTGAAATCACTTCAGCAATGACACAAGGCGTCGTCGACGACGCAAGCCGCAACGGTTGGATCGGCGCAGGAGCGTTCTATTTCACGCTCGCAAACGTCAACAGCAAAATCAATGAACTGACGTCGAGCGTGCCGGATGTTGAAGGGGCAGATGTTAGCGAAGATACTGAGGACTTCAGTCTTCCCGCTCATATCAATAATCGAATTGACAGCGCCTTCAACCCTTCAACAATGAAAGCGGCAGAGTTTAATCCTGGCGATTCAGAGTTTGATGACATCATCGGTGACACCGTATCAGGATGGAAAAACTCAGCAAATCGTTTTGGGTACGAATCCATATTCGTTGACCCATCCAATGATAAGCACGCGATCGTACAGATCAAGAATGTAGGAGACACACTGGTTGGCATAGGTGAGACAATCATCCTTGCCGTAGGAGCCCAGCAGGTAGCAGGCAAGGCCTCTGCATTCAAAACCACGTTCCTCACTGGCGCCTTCGGTTTGCTGAGTGACATGGTGGGCGAAGACGAGGACGAATCAGATTCAAACAGCTCGCCAAAAGATAATACCTCTGGTGCGGCCTACATTTTTGGGATCGTCATTTTGGGCGCCCTTATGGTGTTTGCCATCATGATGGCCTACTGGATCCCATTTGCACCTTTTGTCATCTGGATTACAAGTGTCTTCGGATGGGTGGTGTCCATCATGGAGATGCTGGGTGCTTCGTTCCTCTGGGCAGTAGCTCACCTTCACCCTGATGGTGAAGGGATGGCAAGCAAATGGGGCGCGAATGGCTACATGATTATCATTGAGGTTGTTCTGCGTCCAGCGCTGATGATTATGGGTCTCGTCCTGGCATTTGCGGTGACTGATCCGTTCCTTCGGTTCACAAGCGCCATGTTCTTCAAGGCTATGAGCGTTGCAAACCAAGATAACTTCTCGGCTTTGATCGGATTTGTATGCTATCTCGGAATCTACGTTGGACTGATGATTGCCATCATTCACAAGTCTCATGCATTGATCCACCTTATTCCAAACGCGATCTTCAAGTGGATCGGTGCTCACGCAAACAGCTATGATGACGGCGCCACAGCACTCGATGTGCAGAATAAGGTCAGTGGCTACCTTATGAAGGTTGGATCCGTTGGCAGTCAAGCTGCACCTGGTGCCGCAGTGGTCATGAGTGGCGGCAGTGCTGCCGCCTCGGCTGCTCGCATGGGAGGTTCACGAAATCCGTCTCCTACCATGCAGGGCCCAAGATCCACCGGTCGTGATAACACAGCCCCATGATTACTGTTTACGGTAGTAACTTATAAAGGAGAACTTGAATGTCGTTATCCGAAGGGTTGTGGATGGCCGCCTGGATGAAGTCCCATAACAATGCTCAGGGGGAGACGTCTCGCGCAGAGAATCTTGAGGCTTCCCTCTTTAAGCTTGCTGATGTATTGGGACAAACCAACGACCAGCTTGTAGTCTCACGCGCTGAGCGTGATTCCTACAAGTGTTTGTCGACAGAGATGGTCCACGAAATAAAGGGCTACAAGCCGACACGTCTTTCTGCACCCAACGCAGATGAAGCGCGGGTTGCATACCTGCAGGAGCAGTACAGAATGTCTGCTGCAAAACATATGGGGGAGCTTGAGGAGCAGTACAAAGGATCAGATCCTGAGCTTGCAAACCGAGCGCGAAATAACTCCGCCCGTCAAGCTGTCAAGCAACGAAAGTCCAAGTTGCGCTGAGCGCGTGATTGCTCAATGAGGAGCCCTGGTTAAGCGGCGCTCCAGTGGGTATGTTGTTGGCATGAATCCATCCGCTCCAGAGACCACCCATTCATCTATCAATACCGTCGATCTTGTCGTTGGAGTAGTCGGCTCGGTCACGAGGCACAACTCGACCAACACGGTGCTCAATGGTGAAGATGACGCATGCTCGTTCAGCCCACTTGATCACGGGTCATTGAGCGCACTGAGAGCGCAGCTCGCGCCCTTGCTCGGCTCCATCCCCCTGGCTACGGCTGAAGGTGTGCCCGCCAGCATGAGAGTGACCGGCAGGATCACCAAGCGAACAAGATCAGGCCGCCTGAAAGTCACCCCTGCCTTGGAGCCCATCCAGGTTGAGGCTGCGAGTGGGGCCATGGTCGCCGCCAGAACCTTCGAGGAGCTCTTTCCCGCGCAGTTCGAGCACCTGGCCAAGGAGATATGGGCGCGAGCCTTTGAAACGCTCTCGCCGGCAAGAGGCCCCTCCCCCGCCATACGGTTTCTGAAGTCTCACCCTGGCTTCACATTCAGGAACAAGTTGCTCATCGACTTCAGCGGTGAACACTCCAGCTTCGAGACGTTTCAGGACTTGTGGGTGTCGGCAAGCATGGAGCCCGGCCCAACTGGAGTCTTCGACAAGTCGAGGCGACAGAGCACTACTGACCACCACCCTTCCCTCGGGCGCATTGGCGCTGTTGCGGATGATTTTCCGTGGGGTAATGGCCCATTCCACCTGGTGGCCACGCTTGATCAGGCCCTAAAGCATTCACTGCGTCACACGCTTTCGATGGCAACCGAGGAGGTCGTAGACCGTTTTCTTCGTGGTTCGGGTCTCACTGGATTTGCATACCCGAATCTGGTCACCCGAACACGTAACCAGCGCGACTTTCGCAACGACCTCATCAACTGGATCCAGATGTCGTCGGTCATGCAAACCATGAACAAGTCATGGCGCGCAGTGTTCAATGTTGACGCAATCGGCGCAGAGGTCAGACGTGCGATCCAGGCATTTGAAGGCTCTCACCTTCGCGCCCTGTCATCGGCATTCGGGCAGGTTTCACTTGCAACGCTCGATGCAGCTGCAGCAACTCGAAGTGACTTCACTCAGTTACGCCAGACGCATGGCGGCTTGATGACGGCCATGATGGATCCGGCGGTCGTGGCGGCAAGCCTGGCGACCAATTTGGCACCATTCTTTGATGGCGTCGATGGTGATACAGCACTGATGGCCAGCTTTCAATCTGGCTTTCTGCATGAACTCTCGCCTGCGACGGCTGAGATGATCAGGGCCCAGACGCCACGTTTCCTGGGCACCCTGATGACGAAAGCCGCGGATCACCTGGCCACCGTCAGCGTTGACAGTGAGCCAACAGTGAGCCGTGAGGTTGGATATGCCCTGGGAGTTAAATGGTCGCAGCTACTCAACTTGTGCGCCTCAAGTGAGGCGGGGCCATTCCTGCCTGCGACATCATTGGTCAGTCGGAAGGAATACGCGCGGTTGGTTGCTGGGATGGTCACTGGCGAGGTCAATGGCAAGCAGCGGCCCTCTGGCCCAGCTGACGCCTACGCCATGGCAAGGGCGCACCGCCTGTTGAGTACCAGCATGCGACCCATCAAGGTCACGGGTGAGATGGCCGGGCCCAAGGGAGGCAACTCACTTAGAGAACTTGCGACGCACATCCTGCGCCATACATCAGCCTGCCTCGGCCAGCACCCGACGGGCTTTGCCAATTACGTCCGAGCCCGCATCAACCAGGAGCGTCTTGATGAGTCTGGGCAGGATCAGCATCGCGTGCCGACAAGCGTGGTCGAGGAGATGGCTTCCCACCTCCCCAGCCTTAGAACCGAAACGTGTAGCCTTAGGCTCGTAGGGGTCAAGAACAAGCAGCTCGAATCCACTTGGAGGGGCTATTTGTCCTTTCAGGTCATCCCGAATCAGGATGAGAGCGGTGGGCCGATTCGAGACATCACAGTTAATGGAGAGACGCTTTTCTTGGCTTTCTCTGTCGACAAGAAATGGTTTGGCGCCAATTCGCACTGGCAAACATGCTCCCACATCCCTGACCAACACTTCAATGCACGCCAAGCTGGTGATCTGTTTCCCAAGATGATCAAGGTCGAGGCTTCTGGGCGACATGCCAGTGATTCCATTGACTTGATCGCGAACGCTGTGTTCGGCTCCGCATCAAAGACGGACATCAGCTCGCAAGCGTTCGGTGCTCGAATCGTTCGGCATGCCGGAGAGCTATCACGTGCGCTGCAGGAGCTTGCCAGAAGTCGACCTCACCTTCTATCCAGTGCTTTGGACATCCCTCCCGGAGATGCGCCGGCGCTCGATCAGGGCATCGAAATCGCCAAAGCGTGTTCATGGTCCGCCCTTGGCAGGCACCTGCGTGCCTCTCTGAAGTCAGGCTCAGTCGCCGGTGTCTATGCTGCCTTCCAGTCCATTGCCATTGGTCAACTGAGAAAGGCTGGGGAGGATGAGGGGCGTCAGCTGGCGTGGGGCAAGGCTTTTGAATTGCTTGCAAAGGAGGGGTCCGCCAATCAGGTAGCGGCAGCCGGGCGTGCTGCAAAGGGATGCGTTCGCCCCAGCTTCCTTGAACGAGCCATGGATGCCGCTATCACCCGGTCAGATGCCGAAGTCTTGACCTCTCTGATCGATATGGGCGGCACCGTCAATGCCGACAGAATGGCCGCCATCGGGCAATGGCACGACACCCTCAAGAATGAAAGGTTGATGTCGCGAGTCTCCTCTGCCTACATGAGGCATGCCGCCGAGCAAGCACGACTATCAGCAACGAGCACCTTGGACGACTCGCCCCGGCCGACGCGCCGGCGTGCGCCATGCCTCTAGTGGCTTGATGCCAACCCCGCAGCAGGGTATCAGTTAGTCATGCACAAGTTCGCTACCACATTCGTATCAGCATCCCGCAGCGGGATGTCAGCCGCCCTGGCCATCTGCTTCACTGCTGCCGCCCTGTGTTCATCACCTAAGGTCGCGCACGCCAACATCCTTGGCGACTTCGTTGGCCGGGCCATCGAATCGGAGGTTTCCAAGCGAATTGGTGATCGGGTTCGAGGCGCGGCAGCAACTCCTGTCTCCCTTCCGCAGGCGGGCAGCTTCAAGTCGTGCCAGGGCCTTTTCCCCGCCGGTGCTGTCCTTGCCCCCGAATCAATTGATCAGCGATGGAAGCCTGCAGCTCTGTGCTCAAACCACTTTGCTGTCCTCTACTCTGGGCTCAGCAAGACGCCGCTGGTCGTCGTCGAGCGCCTCACCCGTGAGCAGTTGTCTGATGCGATCAACGAGCAGCGCACGAACGAGTTTTTTCCTGACCCTCGTGTCCCGTCCCGTGCGCGCGCCAGTCTGGATGACTATCGCAGCAGCGGTTATGACCGTGGGCACATGGCGGCCGCCGCCAATCAGCCAGATCCGACGTCGATGGCGCAGTCCTTTGCCCTCACCAACATGATTCCGCAGGACCCAGTGAACAACCAGAAGGTTTGGTCCAAGATCGAGTCGGACGTGCGCAAGTTTGCAAGGCGTTCCCGCGGCGACGTCTTCGTCTTCAGCGGCCCTCTGTTCCGTGGGGAGCCGCGCACCATCGGCCGCGGCAAGGTCTGGGTGCCCTCGCACCTCTTCAAGCTGGTGCACGATCAGGCTTCAGGTCGATCATGGGCCTATGTCCTGGAGAACAGCGCCAGCGCGCGAGTCACGCAACCCATGGGATATGAGGATTTTGTTCAGCAGACCGGCTGGCAATTTCTTCGCTGAAGGGCGCCGCTTGGCCCGCCCTTGATGAGCGGCTTCGCATGCAGTAGGTTTTTTTCATAACCTACTGAGGGCCTCGGCCCATTGCGAGTTGTTCATGTCAAACATTCAAGTACCCGATGAGCTTGCCGGCGGACGCGAGTTCAATGAGTATTCAGACCTTGGCTCAGTGAACAAGGGTCAGCTTCACGGCAAGGGACGCGCCTTCTTGAAGAACCTGGCCCAAGCACTGGGCATGCAGCCAGGCGATTACGACCTGAGCAGCAATCGTGGCGGCATTGCCGTCAGCGGTGAAGTCACTCTTCACTCCGACGATCTCTACGTCCAGATCAGCGACACCATGTCTGGCCGTGGTCTCCAGGTGATGTTTCGCTCCTGCAAGTCGCGTCGCGACTACTGCGGCCACCAAAACAACTTCGCCAGCTTGGACTCATTTCGCGAGCCAGGCTCGCAGTCGCGCGTGCTCAAGAGCATGCAGACGCTGATCGCCACCGAGCGCCAGCGCAAACAAGCTGCAGTAGCGCAGGCCCTGCCCAAGGCGCCCTCTCCCGCACCAGTGACCACAGCTTCTCGTTCAGCCACCGCCCCTGCACTGTAAGCAACGACTTGCCAGTGAAGTTACGGGTTGATACCGCCTGATTCATTACATCTTTCGCCCACCGGGCCTGGAATCACAATATGTCCGCAGCAATTGCCCCCGACAACGCCGCCGCAAGCCCCTATGTTTCCCTGTCGGCCGATGATGCTCGCCGCGAGGTCTTGATCGCACTGTGCCGTCGCTACAAGGGCATCGACCCCACCATTGATGCCCGCATCGATGCGGCCGCACCTCTCATCTATGGCGTGCCCGGCGCGAAGGTTGTGCCTGCAGAGCGTCCAGGCGCCAACAAGGTGCCCCTTTACTTCGAGGGCGAGCCTGGGGTCGGCAAGACATCGCTGGTTCGTGGAGCCATCAAAGATTTTTGTGCTTACGCAGGATTGAATTTCATTGAAAACCCACCGGACGACTTTGTGCCGGGGCCCAACGATTTCTACTACTGCACGGTGAACCTTTCGGGCAAACAGAACGTCTCTGACTTTGGCGGGATGCCCTTTCGCACCGAGGCCCAGATCTCCGAGCACCTGCGCGCACGCAAGAAGGCTTCTGGCGTGGGCAGCCTGGTTGCGGACAGTGCTGTCAGCCAGGCGAAGGCACTGGCTGCATACGAGGGGCTGCGCCTGGGCGAGGTCAAGTCATACGACGATGGCCCCCTGTCGGTGACCGAACTGACCCTTGCTGGCGATCCAGCCAAGGCCTACAAAGCCGTCGAAGTCATCATGCGCACCGTGGGCGAAGACGCCAAGCGCGCAGGTGTTGGCGTGGGACTGCTCGCCGACGGTGATGTACCGGCGGACGATCGGGTCTCCTACCAGGTCACTCGCGGCACCGGCGGCGTACGCCTGTATCTGAATGCCCCTCGGGCCATGGAAGAGCGCGCTGAGTATGTGACGGCCGCACTGCCCAACCTGCGCTTTCACATGGCCAAACATGTGCGCTTTGCACTGTTCAACTTCGATGACGTGGCCAACGCCAGCGAGCCAGTTCGCAACGTCCTGCTCGAAGTGGCCCAGTCCGGGCGCTACTCGGGCACGATGGACATCGGCAAGTCGATGGTGACCTTCACTGGCAACATGGGCAGCGAAGACAACACCAACGTGATGTCGAAGCAGTCTGATGCTGAGGTCACGCGCATCCGCAAGTTCCGCATCTTCGACTCCCCGGCTGACTTTGCCAAGCGCATCACTGAAAAGTACGCGTCCAGCGACGTTGGTGACTGCCACTTTGCGTCCTTCATCGACCGTCAAGGCCAACAGGAGGGCATCTTCCGTGAGCCTCCTGGCTCAGCGCGCGGCAAGCGCGGCGTTCCCAAAACCAACTCCCGGGCCCTGGAAAACGCCCTCAATGTGGTCGACGGCTACTTCATGATGGCCAAGGAATCCGGGCTGAGCGTGAGCTCGTTCATTGACCGGATTCAAGCCGACGTAGCGGCCACTGCCGGTCGCCGTGTCGCGATTGCCTACCAGGAGCACCTGGCGGCCATGCTCAGCGAAGCCATTCCGCTGGCCGAGCACTGCATGTCCTCTGGCAAGATGGACGAGAAGCGCTTTGACAAGAACGCGGGCAGCTTCATCAAGTCGTCTGAGAAAGACTTTGGGTTCCGTTTCGCTTATGCCTTGGCCGACGAAGCATCCGGGCGTATTCGCCAGCTTGTTGAGGATGCCAAGTCGAGCGGAAAAGAGCCGGCCAAGGCTGATCTGAAGAGCACATTCACGAACATGTGCTCCGGCCTTGCCGCCCTGCCCTCGGACATGATGAACGCATCGCTTGCTCGCTTTGCTGCTCGCATCAATCCGCTCCCCGAGCTGAGCGTGTCGTTCGGCAATGGCCGCGTGCTCAACGCCAAGGTGACCACAGCATTTGGTGAGGCACTTGGTGACTCGTGTGCAGCTGGTGTCTGGCTTGATCCTGAAGTCGCCCAACAGGAGGTCTCGAAGGTCCTGCTCGGCGCCAACCACGGGGCTGCCGCTGGCACGAAACCTGCTCCTTCCGGCAAGAAGAAATCACCTTGATCGAGGCCAAGCGGATGCTGTGTCTGTGCACTCATCCGCAATTTTTTTAGTGCGTTTCGGTGGTGTATCGGATATTATCTCAGCCATCGTTGACGCAGCCGCTGGCCGCCTGCCACTCATTTGAAGTCAAAGCCATCATGCAAACTACACCTCGCAATGACGGACCCAGCGGGCCCTCACAAGCAGCGACCACAACTCAAGTTGGGGAGCATGCCGAGTCCTTGATGCGTCGCGCAGTGGCAGAAGGCCAGAGCTTTTTGGCAAAGCACCGCATCCAAGCCAAGGTGACGGCAGTTCAAACGATTCCAGATGCGATCCCAGTTGAGTCGAGTGCTCCTGATCTGATTGTCAAGTCTGGCGACGATTCCGCAGAGTCCTACATGGGCGGCAGCGTCTCAGCAGAGACGCCGGTCATGCAGGTTCGCCTCGATGATCAAGCGCCTGTTGTTGCAGACGTTAGCGATCAAACCGACCTCTTTGTTCTCGATGTGCCCTCGACCGAACCTGAGGTTGAGCACAAGGCCATCCGAAAGGAGCCAAAGGCGAAGTCTGCGAAGGCTTCTCCTGTAGCTCCGTCAGGTGGCGCCGAAGAGGACTTTGATGCCGATGCCGATATCGATGCCGCCGAAGTTGATCCCGAGTACGCAGAAATCTTTGAGGCTCAGGTCGATGCCCAGGTGATGGATGCGATCAAGGTCGCATCTCAGGGCAGTTCGCGCGATGTCAGTTCATCACAGCGCTACCTGAACCAACTCTCCCGCTACGCTCCTCTGGACAAGGAAGAGTCCTATGAGCTGTTCCGCAAGGCCAAGGCCGGCGACAACGCGGCATACGAGAAGCTCTTCAATCACAACCTGCGCCTGGTTGTCTCACTGGTTCGCCCGTACCTAAACCGCGGCATGACGTTTGACGATCTGGTGCAAGAAGGCGGCCTGGGCCTGATGCGCGGTATTCAGAAGTTCGATCCGGATGTCGGGGTCAAGCCGTCCACCTACCTGACGGTGTGGATCCGCCAGCGCCTGGGGCGCGCAGTCAAAGACAACATGGGCATCGTTCGCGTTCCCATCCATGTTCACGACAACGCCGCCATGATTCACGCCCAAGCCAAACGAGCCCGTGAAGCCGGCCTGCCTGAAGCGGCCGCACTGGAAAAGCAGAGCTCTGAGGCCTACAGCAAGCTCATCAGCCAGGCGGTTCCCAGCGGCTCCCTGGACCAGCCAATCGGTAGCTTTGAAAATGAAGATGCCCGCATCCTCTCAGACATGATCGTGGACGAATCGTCAGACATTGAAACCACTGTCGCTCATCGCCAGACCATTCAGCTTTTCTTTGAAAGCGCAAAGGAGCTGCCCCCGCGCTCTCGTTTCATCGTTGCCGTCAAATGCGATCTGCTCGAAATGTATGCAGACCAACTCGATCTGGAAACGTGGATTGATGAGAACGGGCTTTGCGACTTCGTTGAGGCCATCTCCAGCGGGGAGCGTGCGGACGTCTCACTGCGCGAAATCGGAAATGTCCTGGGCATCAGCAGTGAGCGGGTCAACCAGATCTTCCGAGCATCAATGGACACCATCAAGGAAGAGATTGGGCACGGCGTTGGCGGACTGGAAAACCTGTCATTCGATGTCGAGAACTCGCCGAACGGCAAGAGCGCCCAGAAGGCCAAGTCGAACTGAGCACTTCAGGCAGCCATAGACAAAGGGCGCTCATTGAGCGCCCTTGATGCTGGCAGGTTGGTGTTGTATAGATCTCGGCTGGATAGCTCAGCCCCCTCTCATGCCTTTGCGCCGATCCCACTTCTGGTCGACGGTCGCCTCATCGGAGTAATCGTGAGCATCGTGCTCAGAGGCAAAGAGGGTGGTATCCAGCTCCAGATCGGCATCAGCAGCTTCCGATGCTTCCTGTACATCTGATGCTTCAGCTCTCGGCTCGCTTGGCATCTCCAGAGACAGCGCAGCGCTACCGGCTTGCATGACCCGCTGACAGCACCCTCTCAGCTCATCGTTCACGTGAACCGATTCCGGGTAGAGGATCGCCTTGGTGGACCAATCGATCAAGGTGTTGGTCAACTCATCGCCCTTGCCCCAGTTCTCACGCATCCACTCCAAGTCTTCTGGTGAGCATCCCATGTGCTTTCCGATCGGCTCTATGAGAGCGTCGAACATCACGTGCGCGTTGATGAGCGCATCGCCATGGCCTTCGGCCGAATAGTCCACGTTGACTATCAACGAAGGCTTGGCAGGTGCTTTGACCCCCTCCCCTACCGCTGCGGCTTCTTCAGCTGCCGCGTCAACGCGCCTGCGGTGAGCCATCAGAACGCGCCTCTGCGCCCCCTGAGCTTGCTGAATTCTCGCCAGCAGTGGGTTGGCGTTGCCAGGCTTGTCGACAGACATGATTCACCTTGAGATCGAGTGGTTGATACCGTAGGTTTACATCACCAGGCCCAACATATAAAGGGCGCGACCAATGTGCAGTTACGCATTCATCTGACTGAGCTTTCGCATGACATCCACACAGCCAAACACCCAACCTGATCGCTCGAAGATCATCAACTTCCTCGGCAAGGCAGTCGAAGAGATGCGGGCCACCATGATCGACCGGATGATCTCTAAAGACCCGACGCTGTGCCTTGAGGTGATTCCATTCATGGGTCGCAACGTCCCCTTTGCCATGGCCTGCATCAATCAGGGGTACCTGCCAGGCGTCGAGACCTCGCTCAGTGCAGGATTGGACATCGATGCAAAGCTTCCAACCAGCGACTCGCCCGGCGCCCCCAGGCTCACCCTGCTGGAGGCATCGGTGATCAATCAGGATGCTGCCTCTGTCCATTGGCTCCTTGCGCGCAAGGCATCACCTGATCCCATGGATCACGAAGATGAGGGGCTGCTGTTCAAGAACCAGGAGCCGCCAATCTTGCGCGCCTTCCGTGATGCCCTTGCTTCCAAACAGCCCGGCCTGGCGGCATTTCGCGTCCCCCTGGCACTTCTTGATGCCGGCGCCGATGTGACCCCTATGGCTCGTGCTTACTCCAACAGCGAGCCCGTCATGATGCTCATGGCCAAGGAGCCGTGGAAGGGTCGCGAGATCGCCATGGCCAAGATGATGTCGCTCCTCAAGGAAAAGGGGGCCAGCGTAGATGCGCGCTCCCCACGCACCCGCATGACGCCGATGCAAATTGCGCTCGGACAGAAAAACGTCACCGCTTTGTGTGCGCTCATTGACTTGGGCGCCAACACCTGCGACGAGACCACGGGTGTCGACATCATCGAGCGTTGCGCGGCCGCAGGTTTTGGGGAAGAGATCACCGTCGTTCAGGCGGCAATCATGCGCCGCATGGCCCGTGAGCAGACCATCAAGCGAACGACCTCGCCCAGCGCCAGCGAATCCGCAGATGCACAGGTATCCGCGCGCCGTGATGAGCGCCGGCGGGCACCGCAACTCTGATATCGATCCCTGTACAGAAATAGGCGCATGGCGCCTATTTTTTTCGTCTCAGAACTGGCTTCAGCGCATCACTCGACGTCGAAGCATCTGGGATGGAGCCTGCCCCACTGACTGGTCACGCGGCGTGGCCGTGCTTACAGCCACATTGGGCTCAACAATGTTTGTCGACGTGGGTGCAGTGGTTGAAGGCGGGATGGACTGCGCCTGCTTGGCTTGCAATGGTGCTGGCACACGTCGCTTCATCCATGAGGTCTTGATGGCGGCCATGTCAGGCGCCGTGCCTCCTGCTGCCTGCTGCGCTGAGGCTGCGGGCTTTGGCTGGGCACTCTGTCCCGTTCCTGGGTTCGTAGCTGGCGCTGGTTGCCGTTGAGCTGGGTGCCCAGCACCTGGGCTGACACCCTGCTTGCCCGACTGGGGCACAACAACGCGCTGAGTTGCCTGGGGCGGCATGCGGACAGGATCAGGCTGGCGCTCGGCCAGTTCCTGCTTGGGGGCAAAGGCTGGCCTGGTGTCATCAAATGCGTCGCCCCCATACTCGCGGGCACCAGAGTTCGGGGCGCCTCGGCCGAAGCCCTTGAATCCCTGGTTGCCTTGACCTGGCGCGCGAGAGGAGCTGCCGAGCACGAACGAGGGCTTGTCTCCCCGCTCTTGCTTGCTCTGCCAGTTTTCGTTCATGCGTAGATCGCGCTCCTTCTTGAACTCGATGCGTGCCTTGGGGATCTCCAGCACGAAGCGCGAGCGCTCGGTCTCCTTCTCCTCCTTGCCCAGCATCCGCACCTTGGCGTGCGAGATCTGCAGCTCTTTACGGGCGCGGGTCATGGCCACATACATCAGGCGACGCTCTTCCTGGATGCCTGGGCCATCGATGTCATCAGGGCCTGAGCCTGTGAATTCATCAC
>JACCDZ010203600.1_pt1 | contig 14669 bp, 12 predicted proteins | sample 7449551 | NCBI WGS metagenome assembly JACCDZ01 (sample SAMN15323452, study PRJNA562643) | freshwater metagenome | isolation source: river surface water | place: USA:Blue River Watershed | collected 2017-08-18 | reverse complement strand
GTTCATCCCATTTTGAACGGCTGATCCAGATACAAACTCGTCCGGAAAGTTCAATTCCAAATTTCCAGAGACGGTCGACTTGATGGTCACAACCAAAGGATCGCCCACCTGCACTTCTTCGTGATCGACAGTTAGCACAACTGCATCTTTTTGACCAAAAGCAATTGTAGAAATAAACGACAGTATATACAACAAATACTTCATTACCAATCCTTTCTTGATTTAGAATTATTTCCTGTTGCAGCTCTCATGCCTTCAAACTTCTTTTTGGTAGCAATCTCTTTTTTCATCAACTCGTCCAGCAAACGTTCCGTTTTTTCAGGCGATAAATCGGATTTCTCTTGCCTTGCTGTTCCTTCCTGCTTTTTTTGATTTGACCGCGTTGCATTGCTTGGAGGAACGGTATTGGAAGGATTTTGTTTCTGATTTGAGTGTGGTGGTTGCGGAGCACTCTTTTGTGGAGCGTTTTTTTCTTGCTTTTTCTCCGTTTGCAATTGACGCAGTGCCTGTGCCAAATTGTAACGTGCTGCGTCATCGGTTGGGTTTACACGCAACGCTCTTTTGTAGGATTGAATCGCTTTTTGATACTGCTTTTGCTTCATCTGCGCATTTCCGATCAAGCGATTTAATTTTCCTTTTTCTGTACTTACTTCTGTTTTCGATTTGCGCGTCGAAAACAAGTTTTCCGCTTGCTGAAACTTCCCCGCTTTGTATGCAGCTTGTGCAATTTCCAACGACAAATCAATCTCACTTGGTGCATACTTTTGAGCAAGTTGGTATTTCGCGTACGATTTGCTGTATTCTTTGTTCAAAAAGTACTTTCTCGCCTCTTTCAATGAGTCGCGCCAGACCTGTGAAAAACCCACAAACCCCACAGCCAAAAAGCAACCAATTAAAACAACTTGTTTCATTTTATTCGTAGTCCAAATTTATCTATTAGAGGATCGGAAGCAGACCCTATCCTCACATGTTGATTCTGCTTGCAAAATTACATGTTTACCTCTTTTTGAGGGGTTAAATTCTGTTAACAATGGTTTTCAAGGTCACTAAATTAACGATTCTTCTGAAAAAAACGCCACCTGTTGCTGCCCGAAGCTGACCAAATTGTAAATAAAATCCAATTCACAATGGCGAAGAAAAGGGGAATTTGATAGCGATTCTGTTGAACATCTAATTCAGCTACGCTCGATTTTGTCTCTAAATTGTGTTTTTTCAAGCGAAGCAACAACTGATTTAAATCTGGAAATGCGTTCGTTGTGGTAGCAAAAACACCGGTTGACTGCAATGCGATTTCTTTTACTAAATCCGCATTCATTTTGGAAACAATCCGTTTGCCTTGCGTATTGATTTTGTAGCCCAACTGCGGCTTTTTAGGATGATTTGGAATCAATCCACCGTTGCGGGTTCCGATTCCGAGCACTGCCACACGAACCTTGTTTTCAGCCAATGAGCTCATTGCCTCATCTATCCCGAGTTCATGATTCTCGGCATCTGTCAATAAAATAAGTAAGCGATTTGCACGTGATTTCGAAAACATCAACTGCGATGACTGAAGTCCGTTTGGAATGTTGGTACCTTGATCGGTAATCATTGTCGTCTCAATCTCGTTGACATACATTTTGGCGGCATCGTAATCCAACGTCAACGGCAAATGTGCGTACGCTTGACCAGCAAACACGACAATTCCCAGTTTTTCTCCGTGTAGATTATTGATAAGTTCAATCATCGCTCGCTTTGCAATTTGCAAGCGCGAGAGTGCCCGATCCAGATCTTTGGCATTCATCGATGAAGAAATATCCACGGCGATCAACAATTCCGTATTCTCCTTGTAACCAATCACTTTTTGCGTTCCAAAAACAGGTTGTGCAATTGCGAAAATCACTCCCACAATCGCATTTCGAAAAAAGAAAAATTTAAAAAAGGTCGCTCGCTGATTAACCGGAGGAAAAATACGTTGACGTACCGACGGATTCGCTATCGTATTTGTACGCTTATTTTTTTGAACGATGTACCTTCCAAAAAGTAAACCGATGACTGGCACCAAAAAGAGCAAGTAAAGGGCACTTTCGTGTTTGAAATCCAATTTCAACGCATCTGAAACCGGATCGAAATAGCCAAATGCATGCAACAACACAACCAAAAGTCCCCAAAAGACAACTTCCCACATGCACACGAGCAACAGTATGTTTTTCACCCGAAATAATTCCCGTTGTTTATCCATTGGTTCTAAAATAAAGTAGTTGAATACTCCATGCTACAATTCCGATGACAAGCGCCCAACTTAAAAAAGGAAGCGGCATCGCTGGCAACTCGTGGTTGACGTTCAGTGCTTCGATTTCTCTCTTCTCGAGTAGATCAATTTCTTTGTAAATGGATCGCAAACTCGCTTCATCCGTTGCGCGAAAATACTTGCCGCCTGTAATTTGTGCAATATTCCGAAGTGTCACTTCATCAATTTCTACGGGCATGTCGACATACCGAACCCCAAAAGGCGTCATTTCTGGATAGGGTGCAGTGCCTTCGGATCCTACACCGATTGTGTATACTTTTATGCCTTTCGCTTTCGCAAGTTGTGCCGCCGTCTCGGGTGTAATTTCACTGTGTACACTCACGCCGTCGGTCAACAAGATGATAACTTTCGACTGCAAACTGTCGCTCCGCAAACGTGTAACAGCCGTTCCCAACCCCACACCTATCGCTGTTCCTGGTTTGAGCATACCAGATTGTAGCTGATCGATCTGACTGGTCAGTAAGGAGTAATCTAAAGTTGCAGGACAAGCTGTAAACGCTTCCCCTTCGTAAACGACCAATCCAATGCGATCGCCTTTTCTTCCTTCAACAAACTGCTTGGCCACTTTCTTAGCAACTTCGAGGCGATTGGGGGAGAAATCGCGCGCCAACATCGAAGAAGAAATATCCAACGCCATCACAATATCAATACCGCTGTGAAGGTCGTAATCCAAATCGTCGTCCAGGCGCTGATTAAACGGACGGGCAAGCGCAAAAATCAGCATGCAAGCAACAAACGAATAGGAAGACACGACGATCCACCGTAAATACTTCGTGTTGTTGTCCCCGAGTGCTTCTTGATCGCTAGTTGTTCGGGAAAACTTAAAATTTCCGGGTGTTTTCTTGTCCGAATTGATGCTATACCACCACATAAACGGAATGAAAAGCAACAAAAGAAGCCAGTACGGCGCGAAGAATTCATACTCCCAAAATGCTATGTTCCAATTGTTAAACATCCTTTTCGCGTATTTCCGATGTTTGTAAAACAATGCGCTTTGCCCAGGCATTGACCTCCACTATTTCAGTTGACTGCGGACGAGATTTGGCAAATTTCACCAAATCTGCTTGCTCCAAAAACTGCTGAATGGATGTTACAAGTTCGTTAGGCAATCCGGAAGCGATCAAGAGTGACGTTGTTTGAAACGTTGTTTTTTCCAATAAATTTAACCCGTAACGGGCACCCAAATATGCTTTCAAAATATACGTTAGTTCAATGTAATGCTTCTTCACGTCGTCGTTTTCCCAACGTTTCGTTTTTTCAAGTGATTCGATTGCCAATAACGTTTTTTCTAAGAGTGATAATTCGGCTTTTTCGGGGTATTTCCGCTTTCTGAATTTCCAAAAAAGGACGACGAGGATTCCTCCTACGCCGAGCAACAGCCAACCCACGTTTTCTCGCAACCAATCGATCGGACTGAAGGGGAAATCAGAGAATGGAATATCTGTTTCGATCAATGCTTGACCAGCGATAGCCGGCGGGGCTGAAACCGCTAAGTTCACAGGTTCAAATTTCCACACCGAATCGGCATAAAGAATTGAAAATTCCGGAATCTGAATAAGCCCTGTGTCCCATGCAGTAATCGAATACTTTCCGATCCAACGTGGCGATTTTCCAGCGACTTGTTGGGAGGTGAATTTGCCCAAAATCTCCAAATCCACGCGTTTTTGAGTTGAATTTTGCGTTTTTAAATCAATCAACACACATGGAATCGTGCCTACGAAGGGTGCAACCGTTGGAAGTTCGTGGCCCTTCACCAATGGAAGTTCATACGAAAGTTCGACCGACTGCCCGATCTGAATAACCGACTTTGAAAGATGTGCAAGCCGTTGTGCCGAATTAAAAAACGGAACGACAAGTGCGCTAATAAAAACGATCCAACCTTTCATTTGCGGGAATTGAATAACTGAATTAATTTTAAAATAAAATCGTCGGTGGTTTCGATGGACACATGATCCATTTTTGTCCGTTTAAACAGTTCTTGTAACTGCTGTTCGAATTGCCGAGCAGTGGTCGAAAACTGGGAACGCACTTTTTCAGACGATGTATTTACCCATGTTTTCTGATTCGTCTCCGCGTTAAAAAATTCGACCATTCCTACGTTGGGCAATTCGCGATCAGCTGGGTCAGCGATATGAATAGCAAGTAAATCATGTTTACTTCCGGTAATTTTCAATCCGTCTTCCACTGCATTTGGGTCTAAAAAATCGCTAATCACGATACCGATACTTCGCTTTTTTAGTACATTCCTGAAAAACCGCATCCCTTCGCTCAGATTTGTGCGTTTACTTTCCGGTTGAAATTCGATGATCTCCCTTAAAATGAGCAACGCATGCTTTTTTCCTTTCGCAGGTGCAATGTACTTTTCAACCCGATCAGTGCAAAAAATGGCTCCAACTTTGTCGTTATTTGCTACGGCAGAAAATGACAATACCGCAGCTATTTCGAGTATGAGGTCTTTTTTTGTTTTGGTTGTTGTACCAAAATCCGTTGATCCAGAAACATCAATGACGAGCATTACAGTCAACTCTCGTTCCTCTTCAAATACCTTCACAAACGGAGTGTTGAAACGCGCAGTGACATTCCAATCGATGGTCCGAACCTCATCTCCAATTTGATATTCACGAACTTCACTAAATGCCATTCCTTTTCCCTTGAATGAGGCATGGTATTCCCCCGAAAAAATGTGCTTGGTCAACCCTTTCGTTTTGATCTCAATCACTCGTATTTTTTGAAGTAGTTCCTTCGTTGTCATTTCAAATTACCGTCTTAAGGAACTTGCACCGCCGCAAGAATTTTTTGTACTATATCAAACGATGTTATGTTCTCCGCTTCTGCCTCGTAGGTCAATCCAATACGGTGACACATCACATCAGCAGCAATTGCGCGTATGTCTTCTGGAACAACAAATGCTCTATTTTGCAAAAATGCATAGGCTTTAGCGGCCAACGCGAGGTTGATACTTGCACGCGGAGAACAACCAAATGCGATCAGCGGAGCGAGCGACGCCAAATTGAATTTCGCTGGAAAGCGCGTTGCGAAAACGATATCCACGATGTATTGTTCGATTTTCTCATCCACATATACTTCGCGCACCAATCCCCGCAAACGAAGTATATCGGACGGATCTAATACGGTGTTGATCGTTGGCTTCCCTTCCATCGCTACGTTGGAACGAATAATGCGTTTTTCGTCGTCCATGTTGGGGTAACTCATTACCACTTTCAACATAAATCGATCTACCTGTGCCTCGGGCAATGGGTACGTACCTTCTTGCTCGATTGGATTTTGCGTTGCAAGCACTAAAAAAGGGCTCGGTAAAACAAACGTTTCATCTCCAATCGTTACTTGTTTTTCTTGCATCGCCTCGAGCAGTGCACTTTGTACTTTTGCAGGTGCGCGGTTGATCTCGTCTGCCAAAACAAAATTGGCAAAAATGGGACCTTTTTTAACTTGAAATGTCTCCGATTTCTGCTTGTAAATTAAGGTTCCAGTAACGTCAGCGGGCAGCAAATCTGGTGTAAATTGAATCCGACTAAATTGTGCTGAAACCGCTTCCGACAGGGTTTTGATTGCGAGCGTTTTTGCAAGTCCCGGCACGCCCTCTCGCAACACGTGTCCATCTGCCAACAAAGCAATCAACAAACGATCAACCATATACGTTTGACCGATAATAACTTTTCCGATTTCATCACGCAATGCGGACAAAACACCATTTTCATTTTTTATTTTCTCAGATAAAACGCGCAGGTTTTCAGCTGGGCTCAGACCTGTATTTTGTAAATCAGACATAATGCAAATTCGTAAACATACAAAGTTATGAAGTTTGCTTGCAATCCATGTTAAATATTGTTAACCTTGCTGTTACAAACTTAAATCAACCCAGATGGAGGCAAGAAACTGTTTGGAATGCGGCCAAAAATTAGCGGGACGCAAAGACCAAAAATACTGTTCTGATTTTTGTCGCAATGCGTATAACAACCGGCTGAATGAAGATTCAAACAAATATGTACGGAGAATCAACGGAATTTTGCGGAAAAACAGAAGGATTTTAGAAAAGTTGAATCCAGAAGGTAAAATTACGACCGATGGCATCACCTTGGCAGAGGAAGGCTTCAACTTTCATTACTACACAAACATCTACACCACGAAAAAAGGAAGCCAGTATTTCTTCTGTTATGAACATGGATACATCAAACTGGAAAACGACCAATACATGTTGGTAATGAAGCAGGATTATGTGAAGTAAGGATGGAAGGATTTTAAGATGTTAGGATGTTAGGATTTTAGGATTTTAGGATTTTAGGATTTTAGGATGTTAGGACATTAGACAGAAGACGTCAGACATTAGACGCTAGACGTTAGATATTAGACTTTTTCTTCAAGATATTAAGATGTTAGGATATTAGGATGTTAAGATTTTTTACACGTGATTTGATTGTTGCTTCTGAACAATGTCTCATGTCTTTCGTCTTCTGTCTTTCGTCTTTCGTCTTTTGTCTTCAGTCTCTTTTAAGACGTTAGATATTAGACTGAAGACTTTCTTTTAGATTTTAGGACGGGGCGGGATTTCTTGGAGAATTTATGGCAAAAAAAATCCCGATAAAAACGTACCGGGAAATCAAATTATTTTAAATCAACTTATGCTGTTTTCAGTTGTTCTAAGAAACGCTCCAAATTTGGATTTTTCGTAAGTTCATCCGCTCCTGTAGCGAGTATGACCTTGCATTTATTTCGATCCAACCACAATGAAAAATTTGAAGTAGCAACCGACAATGTTCCGTTGATGTCAATCTTACTGATTCCACGTTGAGAGTGCTCAAAAATCGACAACAATTCTTGCTGAGCACGATCAATGTCATGATTTTCATGAAACAACAAAAGTCCCTGAATCGATTCAAGTTGCTGCTCTTTTTTTGAATCAAATTTTATCGTTTCAATACCAATACTTTCAGCCCAACTGGAGATCGTTTTGCCAAAAGTAGTATCTTCAAAATATAATTGTGTTACTTTCATTTTACTAGTTGAATATGCTCCTGTGTGTCTCAACGGGACCGCAAAAATAGGATTAAGATTTGATTTTCAAACCTAATAGTTAACTTAAATCTTTATTAATTGTTAATTTATTGTTGGTAGCCCAATATTTTCAAGTAATCCGCAGCTGTTTGTTCTTCTGAAAAGATCTTCGTGAAAATTTTCCCGTTTTCATCGCGCTGGATCAACACGTGTTTTGGCTCCGGAATCAAACAGTGCTTCAAGCCTCCAAAGCCTCCGATCGTTTCTTGATACGCTCCGGTATTGAAAAACCCAATGTATAACGGTTTGTTCTTGTTGAATTTTGGAAGATAAATCGCATTTGAATGCTGTTCTGAATTGTAGTAATCATCACTGTCGCATGTCAAGCCTCCCAATAACACCCGCTCGTAATCATCGTTCCAACGGTTGATCGGCAACATAATGAAGCGCTGATTAATTGCCCACGTGTCTGGCAAATTTGTCATGAAGGACGAATCGATCATGCTCCATTTTTCACGGTCATTTTGCTGCTTTTGATGCAACACATTGAAGATCGCACCGCCGCTTTCACCCACGGTAAACGAACCAAATTCTGTAAAAATATGCGGTTCGGGAATGTCGTTGTCTGTACACATGCGTTTCACTTGTGTCAAAATTTCTTTCACCATGTAAGCATAATCGAAATCAAAAGCCAACGACTTCTTGATCGGAAATCCACCTCCGATATTGAGCGAATCCAAGCTTGGACAAACCTTCTTCAAATCGCAGTAAATTCGCAACAATTTGGTCAACTCATTCCAATAATACGACGTATCGTTTATTCCTGTATTGATGAAAAAATGCAACATTTTGACCTTCACACGCGGATTGTCGTGCAACATCGCTTTGTAAAACGGAACGATTTCGCGGTACCGAATGCCCAACCGAGAGGTGTAAAACTCAAATTTCGGTTCTTCTTCCGATGCAATGCGGATTCCGATATTCAAATCTTTTTCGGTAGCCGACATTAAATCTTGCAATTCTTGCGTGTTATCGACAACAGGAACAATATTTAGTTCTGTGTCTTCCATCAAACGAGCAATGTTATCGATGTATTTTTGTGGCTTGTAACCGTTACAAATAACGTATCTTCCATCTGTAATTTTTCCAGAATCATACAAATTCCGAACGATGTCAATATCAAACGCAGAAGAAGTTTCGATGTGCACATCATTTTTCAACACTTCGTCCATCACAAAGGAAAAGTGCGAACTTTTTGTGCAATACGAATAGTAATAATTTCCAGTGTAACCAATGTTGTTCATCGCCTCTCGAAACCAACCTTTCGCGCGTTGCACATTATAAGAAATCTGAGGCAAATAATTGAATTTCAGAGGCGTTCCATATTCCTCTATCAACCGCATTAAATCAATCCCATGAAAGATAAGTCGGTCGTCTTGCAAGTTGAATTCATCTTGCGGAAAGTCAAAAGTTTGATCTATTAAATCGATGTATTTCGTTCTCATTTACCCTTATAATGTGTACAAAGTTCCCTTAAAAATTTGAGTTTTGAAAGAAAGTTCCGAAATTAATTGAAATTCCAGTTCGAATATTCAACCTCCCGTTCGAAAAAGCTCCTCCTGCAGGCTAAATAAGTGTGTTCTCAAAGTACCGCCAAACCATTTAAAACGGTTTCAATTTTGGTCAACAACGTGCCGCTCGAACAGTTGTAATTGTTTACAATTACCGCAAATGCGATTTCTTTTCCAGATTTTGTATCCACATAACCAGCATACGATTTGATCCGAGACATCGTTCCACTTTTGGCGCGAACACGTCCATGACCCGCTTGTCCCTTACAGACGTCCGACAACGTTCCCGTTTCTCCCGCCACTGGCAACGTGGCTTTAAACGTTTTGAACGTGTGCGATTTATGGATGAATTTCAGTAAATTACAAAAATGTGATGGACTGATGGCATTGCTGCGTGACAAACCACTTCCATCCTTCAGATACAATCCTTCCGTCGAAAATTTTGTTGCAAAGAATTTATCCAATTGCTTGATTCCATTCTCCGTAGAACCATCGCCATTTTTGGCGTATCCAACCAAGCACACCAATTGTTCGGCAAACAGATTTACACTCTTCAAATTGGTCCAATTGGCAAGCGCACCCACCGATTCGCCCGCATTCGAATAAATCAACATTGGACCGGAGCTATAGCGTTTCCACGCGGCAGATAAATTCATATTTCGCGCACCTTTAGCTCCCTCTGTCACCTGTATCCCGCGGTCGATAAGTGCCTTCTTAAATTCGATGGCAAATTGCAACTCTGGATCAGGTATACTTCCTTTGACCACGATCGTCGAATTCATCTGGAGAAACCCAGTTCCAAACCGATCCAACGAATACGGAGCTCCGTAAATGTAGGAATTATCGCCCTTAGCCGAACTTGCTAGGATGTAATTCTTAAAATTCAAATTTTCAACCGTTGGAAACGTTTTCAACAATTCGGGTGCAGAACCTGCGGTAGAATTAATCTTGAAATAGTACTTCAACATGTTGTCGTAGAACGGAAGTCCAGATGGTCCAGCACCGTAGTAGTTTCCCATGTCGTTCCAAGTCCAACCGTCTGGTGCGCCACGATACCCGAATTCAGAAGCATCGGCGATGACCGATCCTGAAATGCGACGAACTCCGAGCTGGTACAAGGTATCTGCCCATCGCTTCAAAAAATCCAATTCGGTTCCATCTGCATTGAAATATTTGCTTCCCAAGGAAACGTCGCCGCCGCCTCGAATCCATAAATCACCATCCACTGTTCCGACTTTATCCAGTTTCGAACCAATGTAAATTCGTGTCACAGGCTTGTAATTTTCACCCAACAATTCGAGTGCGCCAGCGGTTGCAAATAATTTTGCGGTGGAAGCAGAAGGCAACGAAATCTGCGCTTGATGATCGATCAACTTTTCTCCAGACTTGAGATCGATCGCCAAAATACCGATGCTTGCATTCGCCAACGCCGCATCATTCACAAATTGGTTTTTAATCGCGTCCAACGGTGTTTGTGAAAATGCGGAATTTCGACAACTTTGAACGAGAATGAAACTGCATATCAACAAACTTACTATCTTCATGGCGTGAAATTTTGATAAAGTTCTCTATTCTTCGTGTTCGAAAGTGCTTTTTTAACAAAACTTTTAAACACGCCGATCAAGAAAACGCTGGATTTGGCCCGATTTGCAGTGATACATGCGCTGTACGATAACAAGGGATAACTTTTCAATAACTCAATAATTTCCGATACATTCGAACTGTTCTTAAGTTGAAAAGATGATCAAAGTTTTACGCATCATAAATCGTTTTAATATTGGTGGTCCGACCTACAATGCAACCTTTCTGACTCGCTTTATCGGCGACGATTTCGAAACGCTGTTGCTTGGCGGTTTGCCGGAAGAAGGTGAAGCGGATTCATTACATATTCCGCATGAATACGGCGTTGAACCGACCATTTTGGACGAAATGAAACGCACACCGAACTTCAAATCAGACCGAGAGGCTTACCGAAAAATAAAGGAAATTATTTCCGAGTTTAAACCCGATATTGTACATACACATGCGTCGAAAGCTGGTGCATTGGGTCGCCGAGCCGCTTTTGCTTGTGATGTACCCGTTGTTGTGCACACTTTTCATGGACACGTTTTTCACTCGTATTTCAGTCCCCTGAAAACCAATTTATACAAAGTAATCGAACGGAGACTTGCGAAAAAATCAACGGGAATTATTGCCATCAGTGACCTGCAAAAGAAGGAGTTAAGCGAAAAACACAAAATCTGCAAAGCTTCCAAAATTAAAGTCATTCCACTGGGATTCGATCTTGAAAAATTCAGAGCCGACTTGGCTGACAAGCGGATCGAAACCCGCAAAAAACATCAACTCTCAGAAAAAACGATCGCTGTGGCAATTGTAGGCCGGCTCGCTCCGATTAAAAATCATGCTTTTTTCTTACAAGTAGTTGAAAATTTGCTTGCAAAAGGCATTCCGCAAGCACAATTTTTCATTGTTGGAGATGGCGAGTTACGCTCCGAAATTGAATCCAAAAGTGCAGCAATCAATCAGTTGTATGGAGAAAAAATCGTGCTCACTTCGTGGATTAAAGACATTGCTTCGTTCAACGCTGGAATGGATGTGATTTGCTTAACATCTGATAATGAAGGCACACCAGTAAGTCTGATTGAAGCACAAGCCTGCAACGTTCCCATTGTATCGACTGAAGTGGGTGGTGTTTTAGACATCGTGTCTCAGGGAGAAACCGGCTTCGTAGTGCCAAAAGGCGACCTGCAGGCCTTTGCAGAAAAATTGGGTTTGTTGATAGAAAATGAAGAAATTCGCAAAAAAATGTCACAAAATGGCTGGAACTTCGTAAAGGATAAATTCCATTACACGCGCTTGGCTGCTGACATGGCAAATTATTACAGAGAATTGCTCAATAAACGATGAAAATACAACGAAAAAATAAATCCATTTTTGGACTCCTCTTGGTGGTATTACTGTTGACAACCAGTTGCGGTGTAAACAGCAATTTGATGTTTAAAATCCCCCGAAATTCGGAGGCGAAATCGGATTCAACGCAGCAAAAAGACGACAAATACTATCGGATAATCACCCAAGATTCGATTCCGAAATTCAAACGTGAAGACTACCGCATTTCATACGACGATAAAATCACATTCACGATGAGTACCAACGATGGACAGCGAATTGTTGAGGGCTTGAGTGGCGTTGGAACGGCTGGACAAGCGGCTGGCAACTCGAACGAATACATTGTTCGTTCGGATGGATTTGTGCAACTTCCCGTGTTGGGAGATGTAAAACTTCTGGGGTTAACAATCAAACAAAGTGAAGATACGTTGGTAAAATTGTACGACAAACATTATTTGAATCCGTTCATCCAACTACGTGTCACAAATCAACGTGTCATTGTAATGCCCGGAGAGGGAGGCGATGCGCAAGTCGTTACGCTACGAAACAACAACACGACGATCATGGAAGTAATTGCAGAAGCTGGAGGAATTAGCCGGCGAGGAAGAGCAAAATCCATTAAACTGATGCGACTTGTCGATGGGAAACGCGAAATATACCCGATTGATTTGTCGACGATTGACGGATTGGTGTACGCCGACATGATCGTTCAAGCCAACGATTACATTTACATCGAACCGAATCCACGACTAGGAAGAGAAGCGCTGGCTGAATTTACACCATATATCGCAATTTTGAGTAGTTTTACAATCGTGCTTTCATTAATCAACAATTTCAAATAACGCGTGGGAAGTTCGGAAAGAAAAATAATCATCAACAAAGAATATAATCCACATATTCTCAGTTCAGTACTACGCAGAAATTGGTACTGGCCCTTGGCCTTTATTTTCTTGTTTTTTTGTTTTGCATTTTTGTATTTACGATACACGAAAGCAATCTATTCCTCGAATACCTTGATTCAAATCGAAAACAAAGATCAAGCGAAAGAGGTTTTGAACATGGAGAACATCAATTCAAAAAGCAATGTTTCCTCAGAAATTGAATTGTTGAAATCGCAATTCTTATTTGAAAAAGCGATTGATAAGTTGAATATGAACGTCAGTCTTTTCTCAAAAGGGAAAATTTTGACCGAAGAAATGTACCGCACGAGTTCATTCAACGTGCAACCTTACTCACTGAACGACTCTGCGCTTTGCAATGTGCCCATTTACGTTGAATACACGGGAAACAACCGGATCCGCTTAAACTACGAATTGCATGGGCAAAAAATCAGTATCGACGGAAGCCTGAACGATGTTATTCAAAACAGCCATTTTAAAATCGTTGTCAAAACCGCGAGCATCGGTGCCTTTAAATTTGCAAGTGAAGCCAATCAATTATATTTTGTATTCAACGAGCGAAAAGCATTGATTGATCGCTTATTGCCCGGTCTGATAATCGTCCCGATCAACCTTGAAGCGAAGACGATCGAAATCAGCTATCAAGCATACAATCCGGTGTTGTGTAATGACATCGTTTCAGCAATTACGTCTGCGTTTTTTGAATACGACGAAAGTTTGAAGAAACAAAGTTCAGACAACATTTTACAATTCATCGAATCTCAATTGGATTCTTTAGCACTTGAGCTCAAATTATCGAAAGACAGTTTGACCGACTACCAGCGAAGTTCAAACCTCCCCGACCCGGAAGGAATCACTTCGGAGTTGAACGGAAACATCTCCAAACTGAAAGATCAATTGTACACGATCGAAGACGAATTATCGACACTTCGCATGGTTTCTGGAAAACTAAAAGCAGAGCCAAACCGACTGGAAATATACAAGATTCTTCCTGAGATGCTGGGCAAAAGCTACGAATCGAGCTTGTCGAAACAAATCGAAGATTTGCATCAAATGCTGGAAAAGAAAGAGGATTTACTCTTTGACGTGAAACCGGATAATGCGGTAATCGTAAATCTGAATCAGCGCATCGAAGGTAAAATTCAAGCGATCAAACGAAGTATGAGTGTAATTCAAGAACGACTTCTTGAAAATGCGCGCTACATTCAAAGCAAGATTGGTGTGTTGGACGGTCAATACTTCCAACTTCCAGAGAAGAAAATGGAGTTTAACCGACTGAAATCGCTGCAAGATTTGAATGAAAAATACTACACGATGCTGACGGAAAAGAAAGCGCAGTACGCGATTTCGAACGCAGGATATGCGCCTACAAGTCGCGTACTGAGTAAACCGTACGTTCCAACTGAACCCGTGAGTCCGAACCGAAATTTGATTTACATCACGTTTGTATTTATCGGGTTGTTGATTGGTATTACATTGATCGTTTTCAAGTATTTGACATACAATGAAATCAATAACCTAGAAGACCTGAAAAAATTATTGCCTGCGAATGTCAATTTCCTTGGAAGCGTTCCGAATGTAAAAAAGCACATGGAATTTTCGCAGATTGTTGTACACGAATCCTCGAAATCACGGATCGCAGAAACGATGCGAAGTATCCGTGCCAATTTGAGTTTTATCAACAGCCAAGGAAAAGTAATTGCGATTTCGTCTTCTGTGTCTGGTGAAGGAAAAACATTTGTGGCGCTTAATTTAGCTGGAATCATTGCGATGTCGGGCAAAAAAACCGTAATTATCGATCTTGACCTTCGAAAACCAAAAGTGCACTTGGGATTCAACGTCGACAATGTGAACGGGATGAGTAATCTCATTATTGGCCAATCGACACTAGAAGAATGTGTTCGTAAATCTGTTGTTGAGAATTTGGATTTCATTCCCGCAGGAGAAGTTCCCCCAAATCCGTCGGAATTGATCTTGAGTAAAGAGTTTAATTTGATTTTAGAGAAG
>JACCDZ011130060.1_pt1 | contig 14673 bp, 18 predicted proteins | sample 7449551 | NCBI WGS metagenome assembly JACCDZ01 (sample SAMN15323452, study PRJNA562643) | freshwater metagenome | isolation source: river surface water | place: USA:Blue River Watershed | collected 2017-08-18 | reverse complement strand
CATTATGATGAGTGGAACAGAAGATGATATGATTAGTTTTATCGATAAATGTCGCCTTGAATTTAGGACACTTCCCCCAGAGTCTATCTCTTTCCCAAGGTCAGCTTCTGACGTTCAGAAGTACTCTTCTTCATCTGACATTTACATTAAGGGAACTCCGATTCATGTTCGTGGAGCACTTTTATTCAATCACTATATCAAACAGAATAAGTTGACTAACAAATATTCTCTTATTCAGAATGGGGAAAAGATCAAGTTTGTTTACCTTAAGAAACCAAATACTATTCACGAAAATGTGATTACATTCATCCAAGACTTTCCAAAGGAACTCAATCTTGACAAATATATAGACTATGAACTACAGTTTGAAAAAGCATTTCTAGAACCACTTAAGATTATTCTTGATTCTATTGGATGGAATGTTGAAAAAACCTCAAGTTTGGAATCATTTTTCTTTTGATGGAAATACCCATAACTGAAAAAGAGTTTAAAAAGATTATAGAGATTCTTGAAAAAACCAATGAAAAGGATCTTTATAACAAATTGTGGACTTTTAATTTTAATAGGAAAAAATAAATTATGGACTTCTTAAAGGATATTGTAAAAGAGATTGGTGATGATTTCACTAAATTGGCATCAGATATTGATGAAACGGAAACTTATGTTGATACAGGTTCGTACATTTTTAATGCACTGGTTTCAGGTAGCATATTTGGTGGTGTATCTGGCAATAAGATTACTGCTATTGCTGGAGAGTCTAGTACTGGAAAAACTTTCTTCAGCCTCGCCGTTGTTAAGAATTTTCTTGATACCAATCCCGATGGTTATTGTCTCTATTTTGATACTGAAGCCGCTATTACTAAATCACTTGTAGAATCCCGTGGAATTGATACTTCTCGTCTGGTTGTTGTTAACGTTGTTACTATTGAAGAGTTTCGTACTAAGGCGCTCAAAGCAGTAGACTTATACTTAAAAAAACCTGTAGAAGAACGCAAACCTTGTATGTTTGTGTTAGACTCTCTGGGAATGCTTTCCACAGAGAAAGAAATCACTGATGCACTCAACGATAAGCAAGTTCGTGATATGACTAAATCGCAACTTGTTAAGGGTGCTTTCCGAATGTTAACTCTTAAGCTAGGTCAAGCAAATGTTCCACTCATTGTCACAAATCATACATACGATGTCATCGGAGCTTACGTACCAACGAAAGAAATGGGGGGAGGTTCTGGACTCAAATACGCAGCGTCTACGATCATCTATCTCAGCAAGAAAAAAGAAAAAGATGGAACGGAAGTGGTTGGAAACATTATCAAAGCTAAGACTGCTAAATCGCGTTTGAGTAAGGAGAACAAAGATGTTGAAGTCCGTCTGTATTATGATGAGCGCGGTCTTGATCGTTACTATGGTCTTCTGGAACTTGGTGAGATTGGTGGACTCTGGAAGAATGTAGCAGGACGCTATGAGATTGATGGTAAGAAACTTTATGCTAAACAGATTCTAAAAGAACCTGAAGTATATTTCACTGAAGAAGTGATGCAACAATTGGACGAAATCGCACGTAAGGAATTTAGTTATGGAGAAAGTTGAGTTTCTAATCCTTAGAAACCTTTTACACAATGAAAAATATATTAGAAAAGTAATACCCTTTATTAAATCTGAATATTTTGAAGATCAAAATCAAAAAATTGTATTTGAAGAAATATTATCTTTTGTCCAAGAATATAATCAACCTGCAACAAAAGAAGTTCTCTGCATTGAGGTAGAAAAAAGAACAGATATTAACGAGCAGTCTTTTAAAGAAATCTCTCAAATTATTTCTTGTCTTGAAGATGTTCCCGCTGAGTTTAATTGGTTAATTGATACTACTGAAAAGTGGTGTAGAGATCGTGCCATTTATTTGGCACTTATGGAGTCTATTCATATTGCAGATGGAAATGACGAAAAGAAGAATCGTGACAGCATTCCTTCTATTCTTTCTGATGCTCTTGCTGTAAGTTTTGATAATCATGTCGGTCATGATTATCTCCAAGACTACGAACAAAGATATGAGTCTTATCACAAAAAGGAGGATAAAATTGAATTTGATCTTGAATACTTTAACAAAATCACGAAAGGTGGTCTCCCTAACAAAACTCTTAACATCGCTCTTGCTGGTTGCGTTCATCCAGAAACCAAAGTTAAAATTAGGTTTAGGAAGTTAAAATCATAAATAAACTTATAGTGTAAAAAAAAAGATGGACGCACAAGAACTTCGCAATCTTCAAGAAGCATATATGGAAGTTGTTGAAAATTCTATCGGGGATAGAGCGAGAAATGTTGTTTCTGATGATAGACTTTCTGCAGAACAAGAAAAGACAAATGCTTCAATGGATAGACTTAGATCACAATCTAACAGACATAAAAAGAGTACTGTTTTATCAAGAGCACAAGCAAGAATTGCCGCAAAGAATTCGGAAAATACTGCAAGAGCAATGCATCCAAAACCTGGAGTTGGTGGTTATCGCATAGAACAAACAAACCTCTACGACATCATCCTCTCACACCTTCTTGATGAAGGATATGCTGAAACTGTAGAAACAGCAGAAGTGATTATGGTGAATATGAGTGAAGAATGGAGAGATGTTATTCTTGAAAAGGAAAATAGTCCTTATGAAAAAGCATCTGATGCTGCGTTAGATGCAAGATATGGTTATGGTAGAGCACAAGGAGATAAGCGTTCTTTTGGTAGAGCAGCAAATCGTTCTTCTGCTGCAGCTGCTCTTCGTGCAATTAGAAGAGGAGAAAGAAGTGGAAGTGGAACTTCCAGAGAAGCAGGTGCTGATGCAGTTCATCAAGGTTGGGCGAGAACGGCAAGAACAAGTTCAGATCAAACTCCAGAAAAGAAAGCAAAAAGAAAAACACTTGCTGATACTCCATATTCTAAACTTCCAGATGATGAAAAGGAAAAAGATAGAGTATCTTTTGATGCTGTAAGAGCAACTTATAATAGAAATAAGAGATAATTTTATAAAATCATAAAATCTTTTTCAACCACTCACCTATTGAGTGGTTTTTTATTAATATAAATTTCAACTATTATTTCTAACTTTGGAATTTGGTGCAGGTTCTCCTGTTCCAAATTTCCAACCTTCATTTAATTTATTATCAACATCTTCTGGAAGTATTCTTTTCCATCCTTTTGTTCCTGGTAAGTGCATTACTTTCTTACCTTTGTGTGCTTTTCCTCCAAGAGATGCTCTTTCTTTTCTTCCTTGATTTGATGCCCAGTAATTAAACTCTTTGGATGCTCTCTTTTTGCCTCCAAGAGATGCTCTTTCTTTTCTGCCTTCTTCTGTGCTCCAATAATAAAAATTTTTAACTTTATCATTTAAATATTCTTGTTTTTGGGTTTCTATTCCTCTAATCATCCATTCCTTTCTTTCTTCTACTGGAGTTGAAAAGAAACCAATTTGATTATCCCTACAAAATTCTCCAATTATTTTTCTATGTTGTGTTGATAAATTCGCACCTAACATTTTCATAGATCTTAAATCATTTGGATTTTTGTAAATCTTCCAAAGTAAATAATGTGCTATGATGTGCTCTCTAATATTCAAGTATGTAAGGTTGCAATCTTCATCAGTTCCTCTCATATGTTTAGGAACAATATGATGTTCGTGCAATCCTGAATATTTTTTGTAATCATCTCTTCTTGACTTATTGCTCTCACATAAGTTAGAATAGATACGATCAAACATTCCCTGTCCCTGCTACTGCTAATACTATTATTTATACAAAATGTGGATTGAAAAAGAAACATCAATTGCTGAAATTAAAACATTACTTGATAATGGATATGAGGTGGAAGTTGATTCACCTGATGGATATGTTCCAGTTAATTTCTTTATTAATAAAGGAATGTATGATGAATATGTTTTAAAGGTTGATGGTGGAGAACCTATTAGATGCAATGCCGATCATTTATTTGAAACATCTTTTGGATGGATGAAAGCATCGCATCTTTATGAAAAATACAAGACAAATCATTTTATAACCAAAAATGGATATAAACTTGGTAGTGTCTTTAAAACAGAAAATCAAATACCTATTGTGGATATTAATGTAAATCATCCAAATCATAGGTATTATACTAATGGTGTTTCCTCTCATAATACTGGTGTAGGTAAATCCTTGTTTATGTGTCACGTAGCAGCATCAGTTCTTCTCCAAGGACGGAACGTTCTGTACATTACGCTGGAAATGGCAGAAGAACGCATTGCTGAAAGAATTGACGCAAACCTCTTGAATGTTCCCATTCAAGATATTGTAGATCTTCCTAAGCAGATGTTTGAAAACAAGGTAACGAACCTTTCAAAGAAAACTCAAGGAACCTTAATTATTAAAGAGTATCCAACTGCTTCCGCACATGCCGGACATTTTAAAGCGTTGTTGAATGAACTTGCACTTAAGAAATCATTCAGACCAGATATTATCTTTATTGACTACCTTAATATTTGTTCTTCTTCTAGGTATCGCGGCAATTCAAATATTAACTCTTACACTTTCGTGAAAGCAATCGCAGAAGAACTTCGTGGTCTTGCTGTAGAATTTAGTGTTCCTATTGTAAGTGCCACTCAGACCACTCGTTCCGGTTATGGTTCCTCTGATGTTGAACTAACTGATACCTCTGAGTCTTTCGGTCTTCCTGCAACTGCAGACTTAATGTTTGCTCTGATTTCCACAGAGGAACTTGAGGGTCTCGGGCAAATTTTAGTCAAGCAACTTAAGAATCGTTATAATGATCCAACCATTCATAAGCGATTTGTTGTTGGTATTGACCGTGCCAAAATGCGTCTTTATGACTGCGAACAATCTGCTCAACAAGATATCCTTGACAATGGAAAGGATGAAGAGTATGATTATGAAGAAAAGAAACCAAAGAAAACATTTGAAGGATTTAAATTCTAATGACTATTGACCTTAAAAAATACGTTGACTTTGTTGATGCAACTACGTCAAATCCTAGCAAACAATATAGTGATTTTCTCACACGTCTCCACAGTCTTGAAGTGGAGGGATTTCCTACCGAGCGACTGCTTACTGCTGCTGTAGGAATGTCTGCAGAAGCAGGTGAGTTTACTGAGATTGTAAAGAAAATGGTCTTTCAAGGTAAACCAGTAAATGAAGAAAATCTGTTTCACCTAAAGCGTGAACTTGGTGATATTATGTGGTATGTTTCTCAAGCGTGTATTGGACTTGATATTTCTCTTGAAGAAGTAATCCAAATGAACTTTGAGAAACTAAGTGCCCGTTATCCTGAAGGTGCATTTAGTATTGAACGTTCTGAAAATCGTAAGGAGGGAGATCTGTGACTAAAGAAAAGCAAGTAACAATCAAAATGGATGCTCGCACAGCAGCAGCAGTTCGCCAAGTTCTGTTTGATTCACAAAAAGGATATACTTACAATGAGGAAAGTGTTCCTCCTCGTATTGATGACATTCGTGGAGTGATCCAACAACTTGATGATAACATTGGTGCTGTTCTTGGTGCTTAAATAAATATTTTAAAAAATGTCTTTAATTGGAAAAAGAAAAGGAAGACCAACTACAAAATATCAGTTTGAGTTAATTTTAAAAAAGTTTTTGGTCTTTTTAAAAAGAGAACTTAAATTTAATTATAATATTCCAATTATTCTTGTGGATGATGTTGATTTTTCTAAAAACAATAAAACATTTGGTATAATGTATCCAGATAAAATTGTTATTAGTATTGTCAATCGTCATCCTATAGATATTTTAAGAACAGTAGCACACGAATATATTCACCATAAGCAACAAAGTGAAGGTAAAAAACTAAATGGAAATGCAGGAAGTTCCAGTGAAAATGAAGCAAATGCAAAGGCGGGTGAGATAATAAGAAAATATGGAAATCTTCATCCAGAGTTATTTGACCTAATACCTATTAGATAATTTGTTTTTATAAATAACTAAAAAGTATTTGTAAAAAAATGTCTAGACTCACTGGAAATGATGCATATGGTCTGATGGAAGCATATTCTGCTGTTTATCAACCAAGACTAGAATTGACTGAGGAAGAAATTTGGGAAGAAGTTGAAAACTTTGTAAATGAACTCATAGAGGAAGGATATGATCTGAGTGAGTATACTTGGGAAGATATGTATGAAGCATATATCGAAGAGGCAAGAGCAGAAGGTGTAAAACCTTATAAACCACAGCCATTAAAACCATTACCTCAAGCAAAACCACTTTCTGGACAGAGGGGTGATGGAAGTGGATATAAAGATCGTACTGGAAAAACAGAAGGGCCTCTTATTACAGTAAATCCAGGAAATCCAGAAGAAGCAAGAAAAGCTTTAGAAAAAACTAAACAAAAACCACATACAAGAACTGGAAACCCAACTAGGATTATGAGCCCTAATCTTTCTACCACTAGAGAGGTTGATGCTGTTCGTGGAATGGTTCAAGGTAAAGCGATCAATAATCCAACAGCATCTAGTTTGCCTAAAGGGTCATCGGCAAAACCAAAACTTTCTAGAGAAATTATAAGAAGACCTCAAGCAGAGGAAGTAGATGTATATGATGTTATTCTTTCTCACTTGCTTGATGAAGGATATGCAAGTTCTGTAGATGCTGCAGAAGCAATTATGGTTAATATGAGTGAAGATTGGAGAGATATTATTATTGAAGAAATCCTTGGTGAAGCATAGGGTCTTGGTGGCGTAACCAAGAATCCTAAGAAACTCCGTAAGCAAAAAGCAATGGGTGAGCACGGTTGAAAATCTAAATTATAAAATTTATTGACCCCCTCTTTCTAAATATAAGAAAGAGGGGGGATTTTTTTATGTTTGCTCTAAGAGGATTTCAATATGAAAAAAGTATTTTTAACATGTTGATGCAAAATAATCTGACGGAACAAAGGTATAGCCCTGCGGCAAGTTCCCACGAATCAGACACTGCATTTAAAATTAAAAATAAAGTTTATAATTTAGAAGTTAAATTAGACCTAAACGCAGATTTTGGGCAAGGAACTTTAAGATATGATATCGATAATAAAACCTGGGTTACTTATTCTGACAATCGATCTATGAAAAAAATATTAGACTTTTTTGAAGTTGCTGATTTTGCGAATGAATCTTGGAAAGGGGTAATTCCATATAGTAACTATAAACACGTTGACATTTATAAAAAAAGACCTCCTCAAAAAAGATTGTTACCACATGAAGATCTTTCGGATAGGAGAAATTTTACAGATAATTACAAAAAATTAACTGGAAATCCAATAGCAGATTATTACAACAGCAAAGACGTGTATTATATTCAAATAGGAAAAAATAAAGGATTTTATTATATGGGGAAAGATATTGCTAATTTAGGAGTTCCCGAATTCAATCCAACAGAGCAAAAAATAAGAATAAGAAGAAAAGAAGGTAGGTTTACTACTGCTATTCTTATAAGCACAAATGTCCCAAGCTCTTTATATAACTTAGATTATAATGCAATATTTTTGATCAATAAAAATAAATAAATACTTAGAAACACTATAAGATGAAGAAATTTTCCCAATTTATATTAGAAGCAAAAGAAACCAGAGCCTCCGAGCAAGCAAAAAAGCTTGGTCTGGTTGGTGATGGTCATGGGGATTGGTATAATTCTCAGGGAGAATTTGTTGCTAAAACTGTAGACGGGCAACTCAAATTCTTTAATCAAGGACAGAGAGTGGGACAGAGAGATATTCCTCCAAAACCAGGCAAAGGAAGAGGAGCAGCAACAGCACAACAGCAAATTTCTCCTCAACAATCTCAGGGACAGCAAATTTCTCCCCAAAGAATACCTATCGGACAAGAAGATCAAATGCCTGCTGATGATGAGTTTTTGACTATTGTTCTTGCCAAATTTAATCCACCATCAAAGGAACATAAGAAGTTATTTACTGCAGCAAAAAGAGTTTCTTTAGGTGGAGAAGTAAGGATATATCCCTCACAAATACAAGATAATAAAAAAAATCCATTAAGTGTGAATAGAAAGGTATATTATTTGAAAACAATGTTTCCAGAAATTAAAGATGATATCGTAAACAACCCAGAAATTAGAACTATATTTGATGTTCTAATTGCCGCAAATGAAGATGGATATTCGAATGTAAATATTGTGGTTGGATCTGATCGCCAAGCTGAAATTCAAAATTTAGCAAATAAACATAATGGGAAATTTTATCAGTATAATGAAATAAAAGTAATTCCTACTGGAACATTTGATTCTGAGAAAGATGTTTCTGGCATTTCTTCTGGTATGATGAGAAAGACTGCTGCTGATAATAATTTTAGAGAATTTAAAAGAGCAGTCCCTAAAACTATTGATGATGTTGATGCTAGAAAATTGTTTAATGAACTTAGAAAGGCAATGGGATTTAAAGAAAATGTTAAAGAAAATTATAATCTTTGGGAAATCGCTCCAGAATTAGATTTTAAAAATCTGAGGGAAAATTATATTCAGAACAAAATTTTTAAAATAGGTGATATTGTTGAAAATATGAATACTGGATTAGTTGGTAAAGTTATGCGTAGGGGCACAAATTATTTAATTTGTGTTACCGAAAATGATGTTATGTTTAAATCTTGGATAAAAGACCTTGTTGAATATAGTGAAGTTAAAATGGATAAAATGTATAGAGAATCTGGGAAACCAAATACTCTTGTTGGTACAACTGGATATCTTAAGTATGCAGTTAAACAAACTCCAGGAGCTACTTTAGGAAAAGAAAATCTTCAACCTAAAGGTAAGGCATTTCTAAATTTCATAAATAAGTATAGAAAAAGTAAAGTAAGTGCTTAATTACGATGTCTATTAATCCCCTGAATGATATTTCTAGAGTCTATCTAGAACAGGTTGCAATTAAGGAAGCAGTCGATCAAGATACTGATGGAGATACTGATTTTGCTGATGTTAGAATTGCTAGGATGATAGCATCTGGTGTTCCTAGAGAAGTTGCAATACAAAAAACGAGAAATAAACCATACAATAAAAAAATAAAGTCAGTAAGGGAATCCCTGATTGGCAAACAGTCTGAAATTGATGCGAATAAGAATGGAAAAATTGATTCCCAAGACTTTACAATCCTTCGTTCAACTAAAAAGAAAAAGCAAGTAAAAGAAGGTTTCTCAAATTGGAGAGAAGATCTGATTGAAATTGTAGATAAAATTCCAAAAAATAAAAGTGAAGATGTAAGAATTACTGATAAGAAAGTTGATAATAAAATTGATATTAATCCAAGACTTGATCTTGGAGAAGCAGTAGAAAGTCTTGGCGGAACTCTTATTGAGATGATTGAAATTGATGAAGTAGATTATATTGTTGAAAGTGTTTATGAAGAATTGCTTGGGGAAGGATATGAAGAGGATGATATTGAGGAAGCACTTGAGTATGCTTTAGTTGAAGCAAAAGTAACTTTCGGACACGATACTTCTGAAACAAAAAAGAAAAAGGGAAGAAATCTTTTAGGTGCTGTTGGAAGACTTGCAAGACAAAAACTGTCTTCTAAATATCGTGGTGCTAAAAAAGCAGTAAGTTCAGCAGCTGTTAGTGGATTAAGAAACGTTGCTAGAGGAGCATTAGGTGCTGCTCGTAAATTAGAGGGAGACAAAAAACCAAGCCCAGTTCATTCGCGAGCAGGGACAAGATCGCCTTCGGTGCATCGCGGTGCTGGAGTTGGACAAAGAGAAAGAGTAAGCAGTGGATCTTATTCTGCCCCAAAACCAGAAGCACCAAAACCATCAGCAAAACCAGAACAAAGAAAAGCATCAACTCCAGTTTCTGATCCTTGGGAGGGATCTTATACATCCCAATCAAAAAAACCATCACCAAAACCTCAGGCAAAGACAACCAAAGTTCCTGCAAAAACTTCAGAACCGGCACCAGCACAAGGATTGAGTGCTAAACAAAAGGCAGCAGCCATAAGAGCACAACGTAGAAACATAAATATATCACCAGAAGATCTTCAGAGAGTTATTAGTAACGTAAAAGAAGATTACTGGAGTACTGTTGCTAAAGCATATAAGGAAAAATATGAATTACTTGAAAAAGCGGAAAGTGAGCAACAACAAAAACTTTTCGGTCTTGCTCTTTCTGTAAAAAGAGGACAAACTTCAAGAGATAAGGTAAGTGATAGAGTTCTTGAAATTGTTGATAGTATGAGTGAGAAAAAAATTCGTGACTTTGCTAAAACTCCCCATAAAGGACTTCCTCATAAAATTGAAACAAAGGAAGAAGCAATAAGACAGGAATTTATTGCCCGAATGGTGAGTAAAATTGAAGAGCAAAGTGGAGTTTATGTTGATGAAGAAAAACTTCAAAGTTCAATGAAGAAAGGTAAAAAAAAACTAGAAAGCAATACCCAAGTTTTTCACGATGTAGATGATAATCTTGTAGATCAGAGACATCCTGATGCTGCAAAAATTGATGTGATGAGAAAAACTGGCGGTGAGTGGAAAAGAGTACAATCATTAACACCTAGTCAGTTTGCTCATCATAGACTAAGAAAACCTGGAGAACCTGTAAAGAAAGAAAATGATCCCGGTGATAAGTATGGGTTTAACCAGTTTAGAGACACTGAAAAATTCAAAAAAACAACAAAACCAAATAAACCAGTAGTTAGATTGGGAGATAGTTCAAGAAGACCAGCACAAAAAGAAGTTGTGACTGCTCGTGGCGGATCTAAATTTGGAAGTAAAAAACCAAGCACCCCTATGGATAACCCTGGGGAATTTGCTAAAGATTTGAAAACTAGAATTGGTGTAAAAAATCTTGAAAGAAAGAACGTCCATTTTACTGGCGGAATGCGTAAGGGATCTGGACCTGAGAAAAAGGCTGAGGTTGTTAAAAAAATTGTGAAACCTGATGTTAAGAAAGTCATTGCAACTGATGATCACTTACAGAATGTAAGACATATGGCAGCAGCGGCATCTGAGGTAGCACCTAAGGCAAAAGTTAGAGCATATCAATCAAAACCTGCTACAAAAGCAAAAGGTAAAGTGAGGTCTGGTGATATTGTTCCGGTAAGAGTTGGTAAGGAAAGTGATTTGAATGATCCTAAAATTGGAATTAGAAAAAATACTTCTCCTTCAGGGTCACCAAAAGAAACACAAAGAAGAAGAAAGCAACAAAAGATGGGTGAAGCAGTTGATCTAAATCAACCCCAAGAGAAACCCCAAAATCCATCTGCGGTCAATCAAGTTTTACAAGCAAAAATAAAAGCAGATTCTGCAAAAAAAGAATTTGCCACCAAACAAAGAATGGCGGCACAAAAGGGCGTTGATTTATCTTCAATTTCCTAAATAGAGAAGGATATCTTTTATAGGAGGTCATTATGGGAGTATTAGTAGAGGTCGTAAAACCACTTCTTTTAGCAGCAATGAATTCTTGCCATACAAAAAGACTTGTTTGTGAACTTCTTGATCGTTATGTAAATACTACTGATAATGATATCGATGATCTAATTGCAGGCACAGTGAGAACTGCGCTTCTTAAAGGTTGTAAGTGATTGATTTTTTAAAATAAATTACAAAGGAGACCAAAAGTAAGGTCTCCTTTTTTTATAAATATTCATATCAAATAATTTTTACGGGAAAAAACATGGCACTCTGGGGAGACAAAGATAACATTTTTTCTGGTGGAACAGTATCTTTAGATTACCAAACTGGCGTTGTTACTGGAAGTGGTACAACTTTTGGTAATGTTGGTGCCGCTGGAACTGGAGATGTTATCCGCTTTGGCGATGTTGTTGGTGGCACCTATTATGGTGATGCTGTAATCGTTGGTATTGCTAGCACCACTCAATTATCAATTGGTTCAACCAATGGTCTTAGTGGAGCTACCATTTCTGGAGCTCAGTTCACTGTAAACCAGGAACCAAAGTATACTATTCTTGATGTTTACTATAGTCAGAAGCACGAAGGTTCTGCTGGAGAGACAATCAATGCTGTTGTGACAACTGCATCTGCTCCTGGAGCATCAATCGGAACCAGCATCGTTGCTGTTGCTAGCACAACTGGAATTCTTGTTACAGATACTCTTACTGCTAGTGGTGGAGTCAGTGCTGTAGTTTCTTCAATCGGTGCTACAACTGTTTCACTTGGATCAACAATTTCAGCAGGAATCACGACTGGTGCAACTATTACATTTACACGTGTAACTGGTGGGCGCAATACTTATGTTGCTGGTGTTGCAACTGAGGGTGTTGGTGCTTCTGCTGGAACTGTATATGAAATTGGTGCAGGATGGGTTGGAGTTACCACCTATAAGGATGCTGAAGGTAACTTGAGAGTTAAGAAGGAAATTCTTGTTGCAATGTCTGGTATCCAGACTGGAAACGTTCCTATCTATGACGCAGATCCAACTGTATGATATTAATAGAATATGTTATTTGATGAGTTGAATGAGGATAACTTTCTTTTATTTGCTATTAAACATTATGAAAATCCTCAGGCAGTAACAAAAGAAGACTTTGAAAAAGACTTAAATCACTTTAAGTATATTAAAAGATTATTGAAACGATATAAGAATACAGGTCAGTTAAAATCTCATCTTCTTCTTAATCATTTTATTATTCTTTATAATATTTTTGGTGATGCAACAACTCCTATGCTTTTCTATAAGATAGAAGAGGATTTGTGGTCCGCAATGAAAACATTTATTATATTTCTTGGAAAACTGCCTGAGTATCCAAAATGTTATATTCACGACGTACAAGTTGATTTAAACTGTCTCTCCGAATTGTATAAAATCTACAATGAATCCCAAGAAACTTGATAGAATTATTTCTATAATCAGAGAAGAAATGATGACAGCAAATCCTCCTGGAGGATCTGGTGCTTTTTCTGATTCTGGAGATCCAAAAACTAGAGGTGGATTTAGTCCTGTGATGGGATTAAGAAGAAGACGAGGCCCACAAATCAAACTTCCACCTGGTTCTCGTAAAAGGTGGAAGAAATCGGAACAATAAATAATAACAAAACTACTTGAGTTATTTGTTTCGGTAGTCTAGGAAATAATAACTCACTAAAGAGATGTTTAATTCAAATACTTCTACAGACACTAAAATTGCTGTTTTGGAAGAAAGACTTTCTTCATATGAGATTATGATGAGAAAGATTGACGAAGCAATACAGATTATGGGTAAAACTAGTCAAAATATTAGTAAAATGCTTGCTGTTCATGAAGAAAGAATAGAACAATGTCATAGGGCAGACGATTATATTGGCAGACTAATTGAAGAATTAAAATTAGAAAATAAAGATCAACATGATGCAGTAACTGAAAGAATAGAAAAAATAGAAAGTAAACTAGAAGAAGTTATAAAGTTTCGTTGGATAATCATTGGAGTTTTTGCTGTTATTTCCTTTGGATTTTCTCAATCTCGTATGGTTATAGATCTTCTAACACCAGATTCTTCTCAAGTACAAATACAAAAATAAATAGTTGAGTGTTGGCGACATGGCCAATGAAAACTAAAAATAAGACAACGATTTATTCCCTTCAAAAAATTACAAATTCAGTTATAAAGTGGACGGGTCTTATAACTGTTTTGTGTCTTGACAAGACCAGATAGTCTGGTAGAATAGATGGACACCTCACTGTATTGTCATGGATTTTGTTGATGTTAAATACATCAATTTGATATCTGGTAGATTTCAAAAGTTTAAAAAAGTAAAACCCAATCTTTATAATTTTCGTTGTCCTATTTGCGGCGATTCCCAAAAGAATAAAAATAAAGCAAGAGGATATTTGTATCAGGTAAAAAATAATACAAATTTCAAATGTCATAATTGTGGCATCAACATATCTTTTAATAACTTTTTAAAACAGATTGATCCTGTAGTCTATAAGCAATATACCTTTGAAAAGTTTAAAGAAGGTCATACTGGAAAAAACTTTACAGCAAAAGAACCTGTATTTAAATTTCAAACGCCAAAGTTTAAATCAAAAATAAATTTACCTAAAGCATCATCAAACTTTGATGCAAAGAAGTATCTGGAAAGTAGAAAATTAAATCCAGATAACTATTATTACGCCGAAAAGTTTAAGGAGTGGACCAACTCTCTTCGCCAAACATTCGACAGCACAGATAAAGATGAACCAAGGATTATTATTCCTTTGTTTTATCAAAATAATCTAGTCGGATTTCAGGGAAGAGCACTTGGTCCCAGTAAGGTTAAATACATCACTATAATGCTTGACGATGACGCACCAAAAATCTATGGTCTCGATGAAGTCCAAAAAAGTGAAACTGTCTACATCACCGAAGGTCCGTTCGACTCAACCTTCATTCGCAACGCAATTGCTTTGTGTGGAGCTGATGGTGATGTTACTAAGTGGGATATTCGCGATTGTGTTTGGATATACGATAACGAACCACGTAATACAGAAATCCTATCAAGAATTTCCCGTGTTATCGAGGATGGACAAAAAGTTGTCATCTGGCCTTCAACAATAAAAGAGAAGGACATCAATGATATGGTTCTATCTGGACTTGATGTTCAGAGTGTGGTAGAATCTAATATCTACTCTGGATTAGAAGCAAAACTTAAATTTACTGCCTGGAAGAAAGTATGAGTAACGGTACAAAGGTTAAAAAACGTGATGGACGAATTGAGTCTCTTGACCTAGATAAAATGCATCT
>JACCDZ010899512.1_pt1 | contig 14673 bp, 12 predicted proteins | sample 7449551 | NCBI WGS metagenome assembly JACCDZ01 (sample SAMN15323452, study PRJNA562643) | freshwater metagenome | isolation source: river surface water | place: USA:Blue River Watershed | collected 2017-08-18 | reverse complement strand
AATGTTGGTTAAATTCAAAGTTCAATAATTGAAGTGAGCAAAGTCCATTTCCTTAGAAGCCTCACCCTTTAGGGTGGGGTAGTTCACTATCAATTTTACAAAAAAATCATAACTTATAGTTTTTTCTTATTATCATTATTTTTTTAGCAAAATATAATATTACTTTTAATAAATAAATAAAATATTTGTATTTAATGGAGTTCAATGTATAATGATTGGTAATGATATAGCAAACGGTATTAAAAATGTAGCAAGCGCAATTGTAAATAACACAATTTATAACATTAAAGATCAACTTATGCCAACCATAACAAGTACCGCACCAAAAGCACCTTTCTGGGCAGCTGGATGGGATGAAGTTGTTATGATGAACTATGTATTGACTATGGGTGAAATATCTAGTTTATCAAATATGGGTGGTGATACTATGTTAGCTCATACTACTTCATTCCACCAAGGTGTTTCACTTTCTTCAATAAGTTGGGGATTTGTAAATTCGGGGGTTGATGCAGGAATGCAATCAGATGCATTCCTTAAATTTACTTTACATGATATTGCCGGTGCTACATTTTCAAATTTTATTAAAATAAAAAGTGGTGCTTATATAATCTATTTTTATGGTCCTATGTCAGATGGTTCATTTTGGCCTACGGGTCAACCAGTAGTTTATCAGCCTATTCCTGATGATTGTTCGCTTGAATTTTCACCAACTGAAGGTTTTACATATACTGTGGTTGCATCACCTATGTTAGTTGCTGTTAAAAGTGATACATATATGGCACCTTTAGATATAAGTATCGATGGCACTTATGATGGTAAAGATGTAGCTAAATCAGGGAATACCTTTAAAGCATATATTGAAGAATTAGAATATAAATGGAATCAAGCTCTTGATTCTGAAAAAAAATCCACTGCTAAAATTATTTTTGATTATGCAGATAATACCGATGGTGCACAAGATAAAATGTGGAACCGACCAGCAAACGCAACAGAAAAAGTTGAAGGCACATCAGCCGATACCCCAACTAATCCTATTCAACCTTTTTTAATAAAGAAAGGGGCTAATCTGGCAAAATCACTTATATCATTGTGGCAAGAAAGATTTAGTACAGTTGTAGGTTGTGAAGGTAATACAATTTTAGAAGTTAATCTCAAAGATTATGATGGAACTAAATCTAATGTTAATTTAAAATTACATATTGGTAATATAACTACCGATGTTTCCCAAGATATGGGTTTTCCAATTTGTATAGGTGATGATGTAAATTGTATTGGTCAACCATATAGAGCTAATCTAGCAAGTTTAGATTTTGGTAGGCTTACTAGTATTTTAGGAGCATATATATTCTCTAATGCTGAAAGTTCTACCGAAACATCAGTTGCATCTGGTAATGACAGTAAAACAGATAATACTTGTGATACAAAAGAAAAAGATGCCGAAAATAAAACTAAATTAACGAAAAAGGGTATTTCCAATGCTACTGGACCGGCAGGTACTATGCAACAACCTGGATTTGATGCTTGGGCATCTTTAAAATCTATATTAAATACAGTTAAAACAGCCGAGTTCTCTATATCAGTTGATATGCCTTATACATTTGCATTCACACCTAATGTGCATGGTGGTTTAATGAAAGATTCTATGGAAGGCTCTATAACTGGTGGAATTCATTATGCCCAAGGTTGTGATTTGGAATTTTATTGGTATACCGATCCTTCATGTTCTACTCTTGAAAAAAATGATATTATTTCAACTTCTTATAGAATTGCAAGCGTTCAACATACAATAGGTATAAGTGGTAATGCCACTCAAATTAAACTATCTCATTTACAAATAACACAATAAAAAGGTATATTATATATGGCATTAGAAAGTAATACAAATTATTTAGATAAACTTAATATTGATGGGTCATCAACATTTGGAATAGCAAGAGTTATAGGACGAAATGATAATATTAATCATGGTAGAGTTAGGATTTATCCTCTGAGTGATAGTAGAGATTGGTTATATATTGAAAATAATGAAGTTGAGACCTATCCTTTTGCAGAAGTAATAAAACCTGCTGCTGGTGAAAATCATGGTTTTTATTATACACCCGAATTTGGTGATTTTGTTTTTTATACTATTTTACCTTCGGGACATTATATCTTAGGAAGTATTGCTAACCCTTCTTGGAAATATGCAGGATTAAATATACCTGTTGAAGCTCAAAATATTCAAAAGAATGGTATGGAATATATGCCAAGTCATTGGCCTGATCTTACATCAAAGGGATACCACTTGGCACAACCCATTATAGGCGATATATATCAACCAGCATCTTTTCTACAAAGATGGAGAAAGAATGATATTTTGATGTATAACACAACTAAAATTAATGATCAAGCCCATTCCGCTGCCAAATTAATGGAATTTAGATCTTCTGAAAATATGATGTTACAATTAGTTGATATTGGTAATTTTAATATTAAACCTGGTTTAGTGGGTGCTAACAGTAAAAAATATTCGCCAGTTAGACAAACCGATTATAGAGATTTATGGGAAGGGTTTAATATAAATCGTGAATTTTGGACCGAAAGAACAGATAAACCACCTTTGACTCACGAATCTCAATATATTAAATTAGCTACAAATGGTCATAACTATGGTGAAGTATCTCATGGTGATGCTGGTGCCGATTTACCTAGCCTTTCTAGAGGTGAAATTAGATTAGATGATAGGATCTCTGATGGTGCTCATGAAACTTCAAAAATATATTGTCCTACTTATCAAACCCTTAAAAGTGCAATGGGTGATGATAGATATTATCAAGATAAACCTGCACAAAGTCCTTGGGATGCTTCTACACCATATAGATTTAAGGTGAAAAAATGGATTGAAGATACTGGTAACCCATATGATCCTTTAGCACAACATTTTAATGTTGGACATTATTTGACTCTATCAAATACTATTTTTAAAAGAAGAGCTATGCTATCGACTAAAAAAGGTCACCAATTAGTTATGTCCGATATCGATAAAGATGAAAAAATTTTATTTAATTCATATAGAGGTAAACACATTTATATGGAAGATAGTGCTCCAGGTAACTATAATGCAATGTGGTTGGCATCAGAAAAACATCATATGATTTTTTGTGATGCTATGCAAGCACCATTTTTAATTGATGATAAAGGTGCCGAAAGACATAAATTAGTTGACCCTAATCAGGGGAATGGATCTTCTTTTCAATTAATTCAATCAGGCGCAGGTCAAAAAATTTGGTTGGCAGACAGTCAATTAACACCAAGAATTCATATTGAATCTAATAATGGTCATGAAATTCTTTTGTTGGATCATGATATGGGTAAAGCAGGTTGTTCACCTACTCCAGGAAAGGGTAAAATCCAAATTACTACAGCTGATAAAAAAATGCAAATTGTATTGGATCAAGAAAATGAAAAAATATCCATTCAAAACCATAACTCTGGGGGATTAGAAATTTATTCTAAAGGCGATTTATCTTTGAAAACAGAAGGATCTATGATTTTAGAAGCAAATAATGGTTTTAAAGTGAATTCATCTGATGGTATGTGGGTTGAAACTACAGTTAAAAGAGTGACAAATAGTTCTGGTTCAGAGGGTCCTGTGGTACCTCCAACAATTAGTGGTTCCGTATTATCTAACATTGAAACTACTGAAGGGTCGTTGATTAATAAATTCAACCCTTCTTAAAGTTTATCAGAATAAAAGAATACTAAATCTTTAAAAATTTTAGTATACTCTTTTTGAGCTGTAATTTCATTAACAGTTTCTTTCATGGTTTTTCCCAATTCTCTTTCATCTCTTCCTTCATGTAATTTCATAAAGGTTGTCGCTGTTAAATATTCAATACTATCTACATTATAATTGTTTATAGCTATCTCTCTTTTTTTATCACTGGCACTAACCATAATTGATGATACAGTAACAATTTTAACTATTTCACCTAAACTTTCATCAATTTTAATTATATTATTTTGATTATTATCAAAATCAAATATATTTTCACTTATATAATTTATAAATTTATTAGATTCTATAGTATTAAATTTTTTTAATTCTAAAATTACTTGTTCCATCTCTTTGTCAATTGTAAATTTTGATTTTTTTATATTTTCAATATTTTCTTTTATTTCAATCAAATCATTGTTGATATCTTCTGTTAAATCATCAAATTTTTTCCTGATATCTGTTGAAATTAATTTTAAATTTAATAACTTAACTCGCAGTTCCAATATAGAATCCATATCCGATACTGGTAAATCAGCTGTTTTTTCTGCAGCAATACATTTCAACATAATATCATTAAATAAATTATCTTTATCCGAAATAAATGTTAAATAAATATTTGTTTTTTTCATATATTCTTTTAAAATACTTTCTTTCCAAGCTTCTAAATAGTCTATCAAATCTAATATACCTTCAGATGGTTTATATGTTGTTGATTCTATTTTCTCACCGACCCAAATTAAACTTTCAGGAACACTTATAAATATCATTTCATTTGTAATAATATTATCTTGTTTATCAATAAAATCACTTAATATTTCATTATTGATATCGACTATTTTTTTCAATAATAATTCTAAATTATCTATATTATACATTCTTTCTCCATTTCATTCATCTTCAACAGTTCCGGCCCCCGTAACCAATACACCACACACACAACCAACATAAGCATCTGTAATTCTTGATGTTGAAAAATTTTCATCTTCCACTAATGATGAACCTGTAACCATCACACCTACATGACCACATGCATGTAATACAATATCTGTTATTCTCGATGATGCCATACTTTCCTTTTCCACAAGAGTTGAACCGGTTATTAATGCTCCAACAGTACCAATACATCCTGGGTGACAACAACAAATACCAACACCGATATCAGTTACTCTACTTGTACTCAATCCCATTATAATTATCCTATTTTTATATTATTTATAAATATTTTTATACAAAGTAATAATAAGAAAGGAAAAAAATATGGAAAAAATTGATAAATTAATATATAGAATATTATATGATTCCAATTTTGCTTTGATTCCACACAATACTAATTCAGATTATGAATCCATAGAACTATTTAATTTTTTTCTTAAATTAGAAACTACATTAATTTACAATATATTTTTACAGTATCATAATTTATCATATTTTGAAAGTGCACTCAATACTATCAGACATTATAAAGGTATGTTTGATTATTTCGATATTAATTTAGATTTTAATATTTATCAAAAAATCAAACCTTGGTTAAGTGAAGAAGCAAAAATTAAATATAAAAACCATTTTTATAAAGATTATGCTCATAGTATTTTGTTAGATAAAATAAAAATTGATAATGATGATGTTTTGTTAGATATTATTTTAGATAATGATATTGATCTTTATTTAAAAATAGCTAAAAAATTAAATATTGACAATGCAGCGTTGCATATTTTTGAAAAATCACCAATGCATATTTTTGAATGGTTAAATAATTGTAATGATATATATAATGAATTGATTGCTATCAATAAACATGATTTTATTCTAAGTAATATGAATGGTAATTTGAATATTAGCGATGATACTTTAAAATATATCATAGATCATACAGAACCAAATTTAGAACTCTTTTTATCTATCAAACATAAAATTGGTTTATCTAAATTATGGGAACTTTCAAACCATAAATTAAATCCTGAATTTTATGCCCATTTAATTGAAAATTTAAATGATTTATTTTTTGTTATAAATATTGATAATATAACTTTAAATTCCTTAGAAACTATTTTAAACAATATTAAAATTAAATTTCCTCTGCTTTATGACAATTTTAATTCTTTATTGTTTGTGAAAAAAGAATTCCAATAATAAATAAATAAAAAATATTATAGAGATGGGAGAAATGATATGGGTTTAATTGTTAAACATGCAGATGGTAGCGAATTTCTTAATATCGAAAATAAGACATATGATAATGTGTCGACTAGTTTAAGTTTACCTGGTAAAGGTGTATTAAATTGGGGTGAAGCGTATATTAATAACTTTGTGCATCTTTTAGAAAACTTCGCAAGCTCAAGCGAGCCAAGAAACCCACATGTTGGTCAATTATGGTATAACACTAGTACAGCAGTATTAGCAGTTTACACAATTGCACAAGATTGGGAAACCATTAATAAAGATACTGATATCGAAGCTAAATTCGATTCATTGGTTGAAAAAATTAATGTAAGTAATGCAGGGTCTATTCCTCCTGTTAATGCAAATGCTGGTCAAACATGGTTTGATACTAATATCAATGTACTTAAAGTTTATAATGGTACTGAATGGGTTGCTTTTGGATTTAATTCAATTTCATCATATATTCAACCTTCAGATGCTGGATCTTCAGATTTATGGTTTGATAAAAATATTAAAAACTTAAAAGTTCATGATGGTACTAAATTTCAAAGAATTTTATCAACAATCGAAAGTGTTTCTCAACCAAATGATGCTGCAGTGGGTCAGTGGTGGACAAATACATCTACTGGACAAATGTTTGTTTATTCTCAAAAAGCATCAAATGGAACATTTTATTGGAAAGAAGTTGGTGCTAACGAAATAACTGAAAGTAATGATAAATTACCTGCTACTGCTAAAACAGGAGCATTACATATTGTTAGAGCAGGTGCTGATAATATACTTTATGTTAATAAAGGTACTAATTTAAGTCCTGTTTGGGTTGAAATTCCAGAGTTTGGTGGTGCAATTAAATCAGTAAATGAACCAGTTAGAGCCGTTGATGGTATGTTTTGGTTAGATGGTAATGATGTATTAAAAATTAGAAAATCAGGTGTTTGGTCTAATATTGATGAAACTGCTATTTCTTATGTTTCTGATACAATGCCTTCTTCAGCTACTCCTGGTATGGTTTGGTTTGATACTGTTAATGGATCAATGAAAATAAGAGTTGGTAACTCTTGGCAACCAGTTCAAAATGCTGGTTTGATTGAATATGGTGTTGCTCCTAATAAACCTACTCAAGGTCAATTATGGTTCGATGATATCAATGGTGAATTAAAAATATTTAGTGGACAAACTTGGTCGAAAGTTAATAGTTCAGCAACAGTTGTTTCTTATTTACAACCATCGAATGCTGGTGATGGTCAATTTTGGTTAGATACTGCAGCTTCTGAATTAAAAGTTAAAATGAATGGTAGATGGGCATCTTTAACAGAAAATGCTAGAGCATTCTTATCTATACCAGCTAATCCTAAAAATGGTGATATGGCTTATGTAAATAACTCATTGAAAATTTTTGATGGATCTTCTTGGAAAGATATTAATATTAATATTGATAACTCTACTACTGGTAGCAATGTTTCAATTAATTATGATAAATTTTCTCACGAAATAGTTATTTCGTCTGATGGTGTAGTGTCAAGAGTACCTTTAGCAGTTTCAAGAGATGTTATTGTTGAAAATGTAGGAATTACTTCAGATGTAGTAGAAGTTATTAAACCTGATATTAAAGTTGGTGAAAGAAGAATTATCAACATTCAAAAAGTTAATTTAAATAGACAGTTCTTCGTATTCAAAAATGGTTTATTTACAGATGATTGGGGTGTTGATTCAAAAGATTTAATTTTACACTCATCAAATGGTCAAGATGAAATTGATGTAATGCAATTTAATGGTGATATTTCTATTAATTATTTAGTTAAAAAATTCAAGTCTAATGTTAATGGTAATTTCACAATCAATAATTATACTCGTACAGCAACAGAGCAAGAAGAATATGATATAATTAAAAAACAATACGATGATAAAATGAATGAATTGATTAATGCACATGGTGAGAACTCTTCTCAAGAAGACTTAACATCTCAAGATTGGGCAATTTTGAATGCTATAGAAGCTACTATCCCTGTTAAAGAAAGTAATAAAATCGCAGATTTATCTTTAGGTGGTATTATGGTTTTTAAAGAAGGTGTATTTATACCTACTTCAGTATTAACAATAAATGCTGAAAATGAAAACAATATTACTATCCCTAATACTAATAAAGGTGAACTTTATACAATCATTCAATTAATTGCTGGAAATGATTATAAATCAGCATTCTTCTCTAAAGAATACTCATTTAAAATAGGACAAAAAGCAGACAACACTCTTGATGCAATAAATGTTAAGGGTAAAGTGATGTCAGATTTATTAAATGCTGCATCTAAAGATACTTCTAGTTATGGTAAAATTGATGTGCAATATACATTCAATGCATCTACTAAACAAATAACTTTTGATTTAGTTAATGTTGATACCAATTATCATTTCTTTGTAACTAGAAATAATTTATTTGTTTCGCCTACAAATTATACAATTGATAAAACAAAAAATACATTAACTATGTATGCTAATGACCAAGATGATATTAGATTTTTCCAATTCTATTTACCTCATAACTATGTACCTGTTGAATTTAATTACAAACATGGTTTAGCTACTTCTGATGGTTGGATTACTCTTGAATTAAGTAGAGATTTTGATTTAAATTCTCCTCTATTAGTTTTTAGAAATGGTATGTTACAAGAAAAAGCTAATATTAATATTATTCAACAAGAAACTATTACCGATGAGCAAGGTATTAAATATACTATCAATGGTTTAAGAAAAGTTCAAGTTTTTGGTGACGCAATAACCAATGAAGAATCTACAAATGGTATAATGCAAGGTGATATTATTACTATTATGCAAGTTTCACAACCAGAAATTTATCATATCTATTTAGAAGAATTTGGTGCAACTACTGATGGTTTCAACTTATTCACTTTTAAAAATATTAATAACTCAAAAGATTTTTTAGTATTTAGAAATGGTATTAAATTAGAAAAAGATTCTTATTATGTTAATAATGATGGAAAATTAATTGTTTCAGCTTGTAATGGTCCTACAATAGCTGAGTTATCTATTAATGCAAACGCTAAAGGTGATTTGATTTCTGTTTATCAGTTCTTTACTAAAGATGCTATTGCTGTTGATGACTTGACTATGACTGAAGAAATTTTAACAGCTACAAAAACAGGTGCCGAATATTTCCAATTAAAAAATACAGAATTTGTTAATGATGAATTTTTATTAGTATTCAAAAATGGACAATTAATAACTAGAAGACAAGATGAAAGTTCAAAAACAACACAAAATCAAATAAATACCTATAAAGTTTTTGCTGATAGAATTTATAATAATACTACCCCTGCTATTGATCTTCAAGGTAACCCGATTCTTGATGCGCAAGGTAAACCAGTTATAAATGTTGACCCGAATGATTATAATGATATTACAGCATTTAGTTTAGACAATGTTGTAGTTGGTGAACATATTGAAGTTTATGAATTTAATAAAAAAGTTACAAATGTTAATAGTTTAACTTCTGAAACACATTATGAAGTTCTACCAATAAATAATATCCAAAGAATTTATACATCTAAATTCAAACAACTTTCTAACTTAACAATGGTTTTCCAAGATGGACAAATTATTGATAGATCTGAAGATGCAAATGGACATGATACTATAAGAACTAATGGTATGTTAAGACTTTTAGACCAATACGCTGTAGATAATACAAACACTTCAATTATAGTTAATGATTGGAAAGTAGGTGGTAAATTGAGAATTCAACAATTCACAGCTGCATCAAAAGATATTAAAACTGTAACTCTTACAGTAGTTGTAGCTGTTAATGGAACTTTCGATGTATTCTTACCAAATAATGAAACTTATACACCTAATACTGGTGCAATTGAAGTTTATGTTGATAAAGTAGTTCAATGGGTTGGTGATGATTATTTAGAAGTTGCTAATAATAGAATTATGTTTAATAGACAACTAAATAAAGGTCAAGTAATCAAAATGATTGTTAGAAAATAAGAGTTTATCCTTATTTCTAACATATATTTCTATATTCGCCCATTTATAAGGTATAAATAATATCAAAAAAGGACTTTATAATGGGTAAATATTTTTCAAATGATTCCGATTTATCAAATTATACAACTGTTGCTGATGAATCTGTTGATACAACCAAATTGGCTATGCCTACAAACCATATATTAAATCAATCATCTTCTGTTGATTCTAAAGAAATTTTACAACAATTCCCAAAAAACAATGATTATAAACAACCAACTACTACTGATGAACATATTGATTTTGTAAAAAACCAAAATGCATTAGCAAACCATATGGTAAATTCATATTCTGAAGAATTAAAAACTAAAGTTAAAAATCAATTTGAACTTTTTTCACCTGCTGAATTATTTGAAAAATTAAATCAAATAATGTTTGTTTTGGCAGATTTGGGTAATAGAATTTCTTCTTTAGAAAATACAACAAAAAATAATATGGTGTCAAATAATGCAAATAATTCAAATAATGGGAAAATAGAACTGTCTAACCCAGAAGATTTGTTGAAATTTGAGAAATCATTAGAACAAAATAATCCAAAGCCTATCAATGACAATACTTATTTAAACCCTAATGAGGTTAAAGCAGCGTTATCTAATATCAGACAGGGCAATATTCCAAAAAATATACCATCTAGTGAATATATTGATAATGGTTTGAATTTAGAAGAGATTTTCCCACATTTAGATGATGAAGCATACCAAGCAGCTTACAAAGCTATGTCAGAAAATAAAATTTCTAATACAGACACACCAATGCCATCGCCAGGGAATATGAGAGGAATAACAGGGTTTTAATTAATTTCACCACCCTTTAATTTCTTGTGACCCATCCCATCCCCAAGTCTTAACCCACATTCCATTGGCAGCATTATAATTCCACCCAGTTGGATCAGTTTTAACCAATTTCTCTGGTTGTGAATAAGATTTTGTATCTACAAAATTTAATGGAAATATCATGATATTTTTTTCTTTAAGTTTCGCTTCCATCGTGGGTTCCATATTTTCAATATTTATAAGCACAACATAATCCACTTTATCAACAAAATCAAAATTCTTTTCTACAGTAGGATAAACCATTTTGAGATTTAACTTTTCTTGCTTAAGATCTTTAATCTCTTTATATTCATTCTCAGTTGCAATATAATGATGGTTTTTATCTGGAAATAAATCCAACATTGATAAAAGTGTGGTTTTATCAAATGACAAAAATGAAAAAACATCAGAAATTGGACTGTTAAATAATACTGTTAATTTTCGTTCAATTTCTTTTTTTAATAGGTCTGCAATGCTTTTATTTAATACTGTTTCAGGATTCATTATAATTCCTATTAAAACATCTTTTAATTGTACTGATTTTCTAGCTGGATTAATATCTGGAATTTCTTTTTTCATCTCTTCAGATGTAACAACAGTATTATTTGATGAACTTGTAATTTTATATATTAAATCTTTATATTGCATTTTATTTTTTCCCCATAAACTTTTCTTTATTTATTCATTATTTATATAAATAAGTTAAATTATAATAAAGTAGGTTAAAATATGTATTATATTGGTATTGATCAAAGTTATACTTCGACTGGTTTCGTAGTATTAAACGAAAATAAAGAACTAATCGATTCTCAAATATTATCATCTACAAAAGATGATAATATTTTTAAAAGAGCTTGGGATTTAAGTGAATTAATTATACACGAAATTAAAAAGTATGATGATTGTCTCTTAGCTATCGAAGGGTTAGCATTCTCTATGACTGGTAATGCCACTAGAGATTTAGCTGGGTTGCAATTTTGTATTGTTAGTAAAATCAAATTTATTTTAAATAAAGATATTGCTATAATAGCCCCACCAACACTTAAAAAAAGTGCAACAACAAATGGTAAAGCATCTAAAGAAGATATGATCGCCGCATTACCATCAGATATTTTAAATACCTTTACGGTTATTAAAAATTGGAAAAAAAGTAGAGGTTTAACAGATGTAACCGATGCTTATTTTTTAGCTTGTTATTTAATAGAAAATTCTCAATCTGTGTAATAAATAAGATAAAATTTAAATAAATTAATGGGAGAGCTCAAAAATGAAATTTGCTGATTTAAAATCATTATATGAAGCTAGAGATCAAAATGAAAATAAACTTTTTAAATATTGTACTTTTGAATGGATTTTAGATTTATTAAAAGATGGTGTAGTTTATTCATATGATGTGTCTTTAAGAGATCAAAAAATTGAAGATAAAGATGATGGAAGTCATTGGATTGCTTTAACAACTAAAAGAAGTTCAACAATAAACCAATATTTAGAAGAATATGGACCTTGTGAAGTAACATTTGACAAAGAATTATTAAAAGTGAATAATGAAATTTATATAGTTAAATTTACTTCTGAATGGTTAGATAAAAGACCAAGTATCACTAAATTCGTAACAAAAGGTGCTTATTCAAGCTCTAAAGATTACTTTATGGAACACTATTCAGATGTTAATTGGAATAATACTGATAATTTTTCAAAAAGATTTTTTAATGATTATTTAAATGATGGTATTTTGGATTTAGATGCATTGTTATCAGAACATAGTGTAAGTTCAATTGAAGATTATATATATGATACCAATTATATCCCTTTTGATTCATATATTCGTACTTTAGGATCAGATGATGAATTAGTTATAATTAAATCACCTTTACGATTAGTGAATGATGCTGTATCTCAAATTATTGTACCTAGAAGATTCAAAGGTAAAATTAGTCAATATGAATTAGAATATAAAATCAGATATGAATAATCTGATTTTATCAAATTTAAAAAAAACTAGATATACTACTTTTTGCGCTCGATAAAAAACTACTAGCAGTTTTACCTACACTACTAACAATATTTCCACCACTATTACTTGTTGATATAGCTTTTGAAGCACCAAATATTGCAGATGCAGCACTGTCCACAGCACCATAACCACCAGTTATAGCAGAAGCTCCTGCACCCAAAGTATTACCAATCACATTAGGACTAATTCCTGTTGCTCCCGAAATACTAGATGTAACCATACCGAAAGCAGAACCAATACCATTATGTACCGACCCTATCATTGAATCAATTGGTCCTCCTATAATACTCCCCGTTTGTGCAATATATGGTGCAGCATTAGCCATTCCTAAACTAACCATTGCTCCTTTTAATGGATCATCGTATCTACCACACATATCACCATGCATCCCCATACGACCTCTACCATCACCAAAACGAAAAGAACATCCATCAGAATCCATACCCATTGCTCCACGCAATGCTTTATTATCAACTCCAGCTAATAATCCCGTAGCTAAATTAGTTCCAGTATTTTTAGCAGTTCTACTTACTAATTCACTCGGTGATATACCTGTATATAAATTTCCTAAAATACTATTATAACTCATTTTATATTCCTTATCTTCTTTTCATTTATTTATCATTTTATAACCATTTTGGATTATTACCAATGTTTAATGTTCTAGGCATAACACCATATGTTAATTTATAGGATTCTATCTTAAATACCACTTGAATAGTATGAATTCCCTCATCATCAGTATCTTGAGCATCAAAATCATAACTTGCTAGAATAGCATTATAAAAGGTGTATTTTACTGGTTCTGCATTAGTTCCCGGAACTAAATCATAAATATGGAATTCAGGTATAACAGTTCTATCCCGTAATAATAATGAACCATTATTCTTGTAATAGTCATGCTGCCATACTTGATTATTAAAATAATCATCTATTGTTTTGATCGTTTTATTATGTATATCATCCCAAAAGGTTAAGCTCAAATCACCAAAGGAATATTTAACAGGATAATATCGTTTAACATTATTTCTTATTTGTTCAACACTCTCTATATCTATTTTAGGTCTATCCATGGTTCTAACTAACCAATCTAAATTAGTTAATCCTGCTGGAAACTCACCCATATAGGCATGTTTTTGTTTTGGTTCCATATAATTAGCAATAATTTCACCTAATTGACTCTCATATCCATATCCACCATTCTTAGCATCCCAATGTAAGAAAGATTTATCTAATTTGATAGTTTCCTGTTTAGGATTATTAAAAGTATCTTGACCACCATTTATTTTTTTATATGTGTCTGTTGCATTGCCACCAATAGGTGTATTAAATAAATTATTTTTTGCATTTTTAGTAACATCTAATAATGCTGCATCATTGGTTTTGATTTTCAGTTTATCTTGTTCCCATTCAATACTTTTATTAATCCCAAAATCAAACATTTTATTAATAAGTTCACTTTGTGTTTTGTTATTCATATTTAAACCTATACCACCTAAACCTAAATCAAAGTCCTTAGAATAACCACCAAATTTATCAAGATTTAATTCTGACTGACTTTTTCTAGTATTATATTCATCATTTATTGATGTATTATATTGATTAGATGTATTTGAGTATGCATTGTTATAATAATCATATTCTTTTTGTAATGCAGCTCTCTCAGCATCTGTTAAAGATGGATTTGCTAATAATGTTGCAAGTTTGTTTAATATAGACTGTGTATTTTCCTTATTAAGCAATGCATTCGATGTATTCTTTGCAGCTTCTGCAAAAATTGAATTTGTTGAGACCATTGATTGTTTAGCAGACAGAGATTTGAATATTGAATCTAGCATTATAAATTTCCACCATATTTTAAAATTTCATTATATAAATGATTT
>JACCDZ012081851.1_pt1 | contig 14674 bp, 17 predicted proteins | sample 7449551 | NCBI WGS metagenome assembly JACCDZ01 (sample SAMN15323452, study PRJNA562643) | freshwater metagenome | isolation source: river surface water | place: USA:Blue River Watershed | collected 2017-08-18 | reverse complement strand
TTTTATATTATATCCTTATAGTAATTATATGTTTGTATAAACTAATTTTTCCAAATTTTTTTCTTGAAAAAAATTTGTATTTAGGACATTTTGCCTAGGCATAGAGGTCGAAACTTTCAATATATTATCATATATTTGGATTTTAATACCAGCCCAAAACTTCCCGGAATATGGCGCTAATTGCAAAAATAAAAAAATCAGGAGGTCTGTCATTGATATAATTACTTATATCCAAATAACAGAAGATATATTTATATTAATTTTCAATTTTTTAGTTTAAATCCATTTTTCTCTAAATTAGAGATGAAAAAATAATATCATATTGTGATTTTTTAAGAAAAGATTATTGTATTGTTTGGATTCCAATATTTTCATAAAATATTGGAAAAAAAGTAGATTCCTAACTTTTCGAAATTTTTTACTTCTAGTTATTTTGAAAGTACTACTTTATGGTTATAAACATTTTTTTCAAATTACAATTTTGGTAGAAATTATTTTAACTTTCTATTAAAAAAAACTTTTAATATAATCTTGATATAGGAGATTTTAATCCCGGCCTAAAACTTTCCAAGGGAGTGAGCTAATTGGTAATTTATAAAGGGCTGGCAAGTGAGGGATATGACTTGTCATATCCGGCGAATGCCAATACCCTATTCAGTAGGAATCTCTTCGACATTATTTTCAAAGTAAATATCAAGAAAATCCTTAAGAATCTCAAATTCAATTTGTAACCATTCCGACTTTTTGCTAGCATTATCTAACCGATGTTCTTTGAAGTGGTTTAATACGTGATTTTCATCGCGGATATAATCATCTGTTTCATAATACAATAAGACCTGTGCATTTGGCAAACCCCGGGAATAACAGCCTATTAGATCCTTTTGATTACAAACTGTACGCCCGAATTTAAACCTACTATGAGCTATATTTACATCATTTGAGATGACATAACAGTATTGTTTCTTGGGTTCCATAGATTCGATAACTAAATTATTGAATAAAATATGTATTAGTTTAATATTTCATTAATTAAAAAGTTTTAATATAGTTTAGCTAATAAGCAAAACAAAAAAATCGGACAAGTGAGCGCAAGCGAACGGCAATACCAAAATAAATTATTCTATTTAAAAGAATAAACTTTGCATAGTATTACATAAATTCGATTTTTGTTTTTTTATAAAACTTTTAATACAATTTTACCAATAGAGATTTTAATTCCTCGATAAAACTTTACATGTCGTAGAGCTAATTGATGATTTATAAAGGGCGGGGCAAGTGAGCGCAAGCGAACGGCAATACCAAAATAAATTATTCTATTTAAAAGAATAAACTTTTAATATAAATGAGAGAGAGAGAGAGAGATAGAGAAAAAAGAAATTTTATAATTTGAATATAAGCTACTCTAATTCTTCTCTAACCAATTCTTTTTTATAATGAGAACAATCCCACATTCCTGCTTTCAGATTCTTCAAATAGAAATTAAATTCATGGAGTTTGTTAAATTCAGATGATTCAAATTTTTCACTTCCTGGTTCTAAAAATATTAATAATTTCTCTACACAAGGTATTAAACTTTTCTCTATAATGTTTGAAATATATTCAAATTCTTTCAAAGTCCATTTTTTATTAAGAACAACAAAACACAAATCTTTATTAGGTTCATATAACATATTTCTTAATCCCGGTCTATTAGGATTATTGAATAAATCTTTAACTATATATGACATGGTACCCTCTTCCTTATATTCTAAAAATTTATATTCTCCCATAGTATCTACTAATTTAGGTATAATTTGTTGTACTAAATGATCAGAACAATCTACAATATTATCTGCCGGAATTGTATTATTGATATGAACTTCAATATTATTTATAATTTGTATTCTATTATCATTATTAATAATAGTAGTGGTTCTTTCTTTTCGTTCTGTTTTTATTTGTTCTAATTCCATTTTGTTTTTATGTTTTAACATTTCAATTTCTAGTTTAGCTTTTTTCTCCGCTTCAATAATTTCAATTCTTGATACCGTTTCTCTAATTATTCTTACACATGGATTTTTTCTTTTTAAATGTTTTTCTAAAATAAACTTATTTTGAAATTCTTTATCACATTTATCACATTTAATTTTTATATCACAAGGTGTTTCTCTGTTGAGATGTTTATCTAAAAGATACTGACTTATGAATTTGCTTTTACACTTCGGACATTTATATTTCATTTTGTATAATTTAATATCTATATTTGTTTAATATATATTTCTATCTTATAAAATTATAATTAATAAATTCTATTCCTATATTACTTAATCTATATTATATTAAAAGTTTCGCGCGTATTAAAATAAAATAAAATATAATAAAATTAATAATATAAAGAAATACTAGGCTTTTCATTAAAAAACTCTATATATATGAACTATCGTCATTTGTATTTTTAAAAAAAGTTTACTAAAACCAGTTTTCTTATAAAAATTTTTTTGATTTATGATTTTGTTTGTAAAAAATTTTTATAATCCAGATTAAAAAAAAACTTTTGGTTATATGATCATATAACCGATTTTAATCCCGGTCCAAAACTTCCGGGAATATGGCGCTAATGGGCAAAATGCGAAGAGCCTCCAAGGGAGCCAAGCGACCTGCTCTACAGGAAAAAAGATACACTATATCCAAAGTATAAACTTTCGAAGAGAATGGTATATTCAGGATTTTAATCCCGGTCCAAAACTTTACAAGAGAACACTCAAATCCATATTTTCTCAGGAGGTAAAACTTTACAAGAGAACACTCAAATCCATATTTTCTCAGGAGGTAAAACTTCCCGGAATATAGAGCTCTGAGGCAATCTGTGAAAGGGCCGACTTTTACATTAGGAATATAATTTATTATATTCGGATATAAAAAATGTCTAAACAGGCTAAAGAAAGTATTGAAATCGATAGATTTTCAATATTTGCTCGGGATGTTCTATACTAAAGGATTAAGCACCGAAAAAAATGAAGAGAAATCACTACATTATTTTGGATTAATGTTCAAAGAAAGCAAACAAGATAAAGATGATAGGAAAGAATACTTTGCTTTACACAATGATAAACCAGATGCATTTGACTGTTTTATGGAAGACGCCCGACTTAATAACAAACACGCTCAATACCGAATCGGCCTCTACTACTATTTCGGCGGTGATTACAGCGAAGCTTTAAAATGGTTCTTATTCGCAGTTGAGATTTGATATTATTTTGGGGGGTTAAATCTTTTATGGATATTCAAATAAGGACACCCCAATATTAAAAAAAGATTATATCCTCTTTAAAGTTCTCTATTCATGTATAGCTCCATTCTCGATAAGAAATTTTGCAACTTCTAAATTGTTATGATCGACTGCACAGGAGTACACACATTCACCCTCATAACCTTTTGCATTAATATAGGCTCCTTTCTCAACAAGAAATTTCACGATTTCCAAATTATCGTTTTCAGAAGCAACCGCAAGAGGAAGATTGGCATATTCATCCGCCGCATTAATTTCGGCTCCGTTCTCTACAAGAAATTTAACCATTTCCAAATGTCCATATTCACAGGCATATGTAAGAGCAGTATTACCGTTCATATTAGTTTGGTCAATAGGAACGTCATAATCAATAAGTAGTTTTACCATCTCCAAATCACCATTTGCAGAGGCATGCATAAGAGCTGTATGATCGTTTCCATCCGGTTCACTGCGATCTTCTACTTGTTCAATTATAGATTTTGCTTTTTCTAAATCGCCATCTGCACACGCATCTATAAGAGTATGAAGGTGAATATTGTACTTCCTATGCGGGGCATTCTCGCGTGAATATGCCTCATTAGTAAGTACGCTAAACAAGATATTAGTACGATTTTTGAGCATTCGAAGTAATACACAGAAAAAAAATTCAATTTTTTTTTCTACAAAAGTACTTATATAAAATAATCAAAAAAATGAGAGCGTGCTCAGAATAACAGGGTCAAATGATGTGAGGCTTGAACGGTTTAATTATACATCATTTGATCCTTCTTTTATAATCATAATAACATTATCAATAATTTCATTATTGCAATACTTAGGAGAAAGATCAACACCAGTAATACCGTAATATTCCTTAAGAAATTCTTGTATTTGATAACAAGCGTCTTCATCATTTCTATCTAACTCATTTAAAAATGCTTCCAAAGGTTCTAGATTGAAGTCATTTATAGTTTGTTTTCGTTCGAAAACTTTTTTAGTAACATCGTCCATTACTATATACTTGTCATAATTGTATTCATCGTACACATAATCATTCATATTTATCTTTATTCCAAGATTTAATATTGCCCAATTTTCTAAACATTTATACAACTCTTTTTTTTGCCAAAATCTCATCGCCGGACAATTGTTAATTAAATCAAATAGTTTTTCAAAAATATCCATTATATATTTTGTATAAGTTTGTATATTTTATGTTTTATGTTTAGAATAAAAAATGGCATCAGATACTTTTGATGATTATATTTAAGGATGCAACGGCTTTAACGATTATATCAAAATAAAAAATCTAATTCTTCTAATACCTATAATATTGGTAACGATATATGTCTTGTTCCATCAGCATTAATTTTTTATCTTTGTTAAAAAATACTACGATGCAACATGAAAGCCCATAAAATATACTGCTACCTACAATGATCAGATTAATCTACTCTTCTGTAATTACTGAGAGCTGTGTATTTGCACCAGTTTACGAAGTAACCGTTACCGACTCTAGGCCTACGCATCTACGCCACACAAACTACGTGCCAGTGTTTTAATTTTTTGTTTTAGGATAAAAAAGAACAGGAGTATCACGCAATACTAATAGAAGTAGCAATCACGTTTAACCTTTCTTCACCAAATGCGTATTTGAGAATCAAAGTTGTTTCTTTACCCATCCTAACTTCTTCAACTTCACATAGAATACCACGAGGTGTATCGGATCGAGGATTACCGATAATCCTGGATTTTTTGTCCATTAATTCGTAAATACTCACAGAAGGAAATACAGTTAATTGTTCCTCTTTGAGACGATATGTAGCAATGATAGCTACATTGTTCTCTTCATACTTAACTTCCCACGCAAAAGTAGTGTTGTTCCAAAATGCACGCTTTTCCATGATTAATATAGGACTTATATTTTCAATTTTTTCCAAAGAAGAATCTAAAGAAATCATATGATTATTCGAAAAAAAACTAAAGCTCGATATGTCGGATAGCATCAAGAACAATCTTTGAATTAATACACAACGTTTCAACTTCTTCTGAAATCATGAACTTAGTGCGATTTGAAAAGATTGGATTGGTCATAGTAATGTCAAAGATAAACCATCCAATATCTTCATTTGAAAAAGTCCATAGGTGATCCTCCGATACAACATACACAAAATCCGTTGTCGTAATTACGACAATAGTTAAAAAATATGATCATCATTTTTGTGACCTATTCCAACTAGCTAATACCACCGCTTTGCGTATCTTTTTCCACCTAGAAAAGTCTTCGGCTTTTTGCTGTTCTGCTTGTTCTTTTTCCAACTTCTCAATCTTGGCTTCAATGGAGGCGATCTTCTCCAGCTTCTCGAGTTTTTTTGATCTTAGCTTCAAGAGCTGTGGTTTTCTCGAGTTTTTTGATCTTAGCTTCAAGAGCTGTGGTTTTCTCGAGTTTTTTGATCTTAGCTTCAAGAGCTGTGGTTTTCTCGATATTAGCTTTGCTCATGTTCTTTTTATCCTCAGAATAATTCTTGTGTGACATTAAATAGGCCTTATATTTTCAATTTTTTAATATAAAAAAAAGTCATTCATTCTTCATTTCTGTGCAAATTTCATACCAATATGTCTTGATCCAATCTCTGACAATATGTTTATCAGGAATTGAGCTCAAATACTCCAGTGTTAAAGAAGAAATAAGACCATTAAAGGGAGAAATACAATTATGTATATTTTGAAAATTTGCATGATTTTCTACAAATACATCGAATGGTTTAAATGGGTAATCGGAAGGAAATACTATCTTTAATATTATATTAATAGTATCGTGAACAATGTTAACTAATTCAATTTTGAATTCATAATCTGAAGATCTAGATAAATAGCGAATATATTCGCTATTTATTGCAAACTCCTGAAGAAACTCAAATTCTTTATTGATTCTTTTTTGTGCGGTCATACTTATATGGAATATACTTAAAAAATATTCAATTTTTTAGGAAAAGAAAAAAACGTATAATATATAGAATTTAAAACTAAGAAATGACATCTACCACGGTATATAAATATAAAATTTATTGTCAAACAGAAGCGGTATTTGTAGAAGGTTTTGGAACAGATGTTCCAACAACGTGTTATAACAATAACACACATACCATAAATTCTAGTAGCGTGCAACTTTTAGAAACCATTAGTCAGTCGGCAGTCTCTATCAAAGAAGATAAGGTTGATATTGGAAGAAATGTTTATGTAAAGCCGATAGAGTTCATTAATGTAGAGGCAGGTACTACTGAAACCCAGTATTGCACATTTCCTTTGGTAACTAGCATGTATTCTTTTAAATTCTTATTCAATGAACGAAATATCGGAGATAGAGTGTCTATTTATGCAAACCCAGATACAACGCTCGGACTTATTACGGCAAATGTATCTGTTGGAGATACTGTGATAGGAGCGCCTCCTGGATTAATGCTTTATGGATGGCCTGGATTTCATTTAAATATTACAGATGGTACTAATAATGATCATTTAGGTATAATAAAAAGTATAGATCGGGTTAACAACACCGTTACTGTTTCGGAACCAGCCGAACATGCGTTTTCTTCTACAAATACAGTAGTAAAGATGACAATTCGTGTATGCGATGAAATGTTAATAAGCGGACCAGGGTATTTACCCATTGGAGAAGACGTCATAGGAGGATCAGGATTACCAGCTGGAACTATAGCTCGATTCTCATATACCAATAATAGTGTTTCTGGCGATCCTAAACTATTATGTATATATCTAACCTTGTTATTTTAAAGTTATTATCAAAAAAATTAACCTAGAAGAGCATATCTAGATCAATCATGATGCCAGAAGTTCCTATAGCTATCCTATGAGGATTTCTCCTAGTTTCATATACTATACGCCCATTATGAAGGAACTGTATAGCTTTGGAAGGATGTGCATAAATACATTCGTCACCAAATCTACACTTATCGTGATAAATTTCAAAATTTCTAACAATCAGATTAGGATATTCTTTTGTATCTTCTATACATCCTGATAAATAAGTTTTACATATAATCTTTGAACATTTTTTTATATGCTCTCGTACAATTTTTTTTAGGTCCTTTTTATTCAAAATCTTTTCTGACATTTTATTAATAGGAACTATAAATCGAGACTTCTGTCTACATAAAGGGCATATATATCCCAGCGATGGATGAGATTTCTTCCATGACTGTATACACGTGTAACAGAACACATGTGTACATGTGTCTAACACCGCGAGACGTTTATCATCATCATGATTGTCATCATGATGACAATCATGATTGTCATAGAGAGTATCTTCGTCACTGTTATTTTTAGCATATATAGAATCCCAACATATACCACAGTTTTCTTCTTCTTCTCTAATGTATTTGCACTTATTATAGTGACTTGTAGCCCATTGTTCATTGAATGGATGTATAATGTGCTTTCCACATCCCCTACATTTATTTCCATGTATATTTTTGCAGTTTACTCCAAATCTACACCATCCCTTATCTCTATAGTGCTTACATAAAGGCTGCTTAAATAAGTTTAGATCGTGACTTTTATCACATTCTTTCTTTGAGCATACGCCATGTTTGAAGTATTTGCAAGGTTCAGACATTAACACAAAAAAATAATTCAATTTTTTAACATGTTATTAGCTAATTCAATTTTTTAACATGTTATTAGCTAATTCAATTTTTTTAAAAAAAATCAAGACTTACAAAACCCTGATCTTTTCTTAATTAAATTAGTTTCTCCGATGTTGGCATCAACGAAACTGCAATACCCAGACAATAAAGACACCATTTTGTTGTCTTTATTTGCCATTGCAATATAAATTACCACATTGTCCAATGTTTTGACATCCGCCTTTTTTTCACGAAGCAGCAAATCAACAATAGAATAATGTGATCGAAATACTGCTTCACGTAGAGCAAAATTTTCGAAAGCCCTGCTATCGACACGTCTATCCAAGAGAAGTGTACACACTTTATTGTAGTCGCCTTTTTTGACATGGTATATAAACATATCTTGTAGAAATGCAGTTGCATCAAAATTGCTTAAATATTTACAACTCAACCTAATAGACAAGATGTCTTTCGGAGAGAGGTATAAGGATATACACCCTTGGAGTTCGAATGGTATGTTTATTAACATGAGTGAACCCCTGCACTTATAGCATAAAAAAAATCATTTTTTTTTTATTAAAAAAGAGAACCATTCTCTTTTTCTTAATTTACACATAGAGACACAACCATTGAAAGCTTAAGCAGTGATGAAATCCTGGATAGTTGAGTAATGATTACCCAAATTTTCTCCATCTTCTTCAAATGAAAAGGTTTCAGGATTCTTGACAAAATTCTCCATATTCCACTTCCAGAATTTTCCCATGAAGAAAGATGGGTGAGGTGGCTTGGATGGGTCAGTTTGCATATAAATGAAACCGTTATCCTTGTTCAACATCCAACCTCCACTACCAATGAAGATGCCTCCATGAGTGCGAGAATGAATGAAAGGACTGCCGTCTTTCACAAACATGTTGAACTTTTCATGAGCGACGATCTTTTCGTTACGGTTAATCATCATCTCAGGAATCTTCGACATATCCAACTCCAAAAGTTCATCGATTGTCATCTTGTCATACCTTTGAACCGAGTTCATGCGTTTCTTTTTGGAAACCCATTCATCCGAGTCTTTCTTGACAGGAGATTCAGCATTCTCAACAATTTGAGTAACTGCTTTTTCTTCACCGTCATCGCGAACAACAGCAGAGATGAATGAACAATCAGCCCAATTCAAAGGTAGTTCTTGGATTTGGTCAGCTTCAACAGAGACTTGCTCGGCGTTATCAGCTTCAACAGAGACTTGCTCTTCAACAGTCGAATTCTCCTTAATTTGCATAAGCTTAAACTCAACTTTTCCAAATGCAAAGATTACACTAGAAAGAGCTTGTTGCAAAGTCACATTGAGATCAGGGTCCTGATAATCAACTTTTCCATAGTAGGAAAGAGATTTCATGATCTGAGTTAAGTGACGCTTAACTTGTTGCAAATTGGCTTCGGTGTCGAGGTATTCCATTGTTGAAGTAACGCTAGAGTAGTATTAGCTAGAAAAAATTCAATTTTTTTTTATTACAAAAAATGAAAAACATCAGCATATGATCAATAATTGATCTTTGTCTTTTACACTTCATCATCAATGTCTTCATCTCCTTTTGACTCAGATTTAATAAGATATGGTAGCCTTCCAGAAATTTTTTGTCGAGTATTATTGATTATCCCAATTTGTTCGTCATTAAATCGCCTACGAGCACGAATAACAGGTTTGGCGTCCGCAAAAGAACTCTGATGCACTTCAGACGAAGAATGTTGCGAAATATGCGCAACATCTTTCTCGTTCGTATCTCTGTTGCTTTCTGCAGAAATATCTCGTACCAACTTACTATCGGGGAAATCAGAGATGGGGTCATTAGAGATTGGGAGATCAGTTTGAGACACATATCGAATGCTATGTGTACCATAAACTTCGTTCTTTATACCTTCGAAAAATGCAGTATTAAGAGTAGACGTATCAGATATAATAGAAACATCGTTGTTTTGATTCCTAACCAATGGTTCTTGAAGTAAAGGAGAAATACTTGGTTCATCAGTACGATCTTCTTTTATTTCTTGAATGTCCATCATAATATCTATCTCTTTCGGTACATTTTCGATACAGGGATAGCTAGGATTAGGATGTTCGATCATAGTACCACAATTGATCAACGCATGTTGTTTCTCGCCAACTTCATCAGTTCTTTCCTCGCCAACTTCATCAGTTCTTTCCTCGCCAACTTCATCAGTTCTTTCCTCGCCAAATTCATCAGTTCTTTCCTCTTTGATAGCTTCCAACAGCTGTTCAGTTTGGATACCTATTTCTTCTACTATAAGATCGGTTGTTTGCGTGGAGACAGAAGCAGTAGACAATTCTACATAAGTCCCCTTTCTTTTCATCTCTTCGCAAATCTCATCCATAGTAAACAAACCGTTGATAATCATAAGAATTTTATCCTGATCTTCCTTCGAACTAAAAGTTGGAGTAGAATTCAGGAGACGTATCAAATGGGCTACCACATTAATTCGAGCAGTATTTAATCGAGACATTCGTTGTTAGACTGTTGATAAAGTATCCGAAGGGAGTAGTAATAGGCCAAGAAAATTCAATTTTTTATAAAAAAGAAACACAAACACATTTAAATGAAAGGAATATTAACGGGCTCTCACTTTTGACTTTTTTTGTTTTGATCTAGATCTGGGTTTGTCAGAAGACATTTTTTGGACCGTGTTCTCATCTTTCACCTGAAGAGCTATAATCTTTTTGTTATCTTCCCTAGAAGCTGGACGAGATGCTTCCCTAGAAGCTGGACGAGATGCTTCCCTAGAAGCTGGACGAGATGCTTCCCTAGAAGATAATCGAATAGGAGTGGTAATACCTCTCACCATAGCATCCGGGGGCAATTTTTTTAGACTAGCCTTGAGTTCTTCCAGTTTTTGTTTTTCTAGTCTTTTTTCTTCGAGTTTTTGCTCCTGCTTCGAAGGTTTGTCTAACTAGTAAATTTCACTTACTGAAACAGACCCCAGGGATATAATTAAATGGTTTATGGAATGCATTGCAATAGATGCATATGATTGGATCATGCAATCAAATATAAGATGCATGGGTTACTATTCCAATAAATTTATGTCCAAACCTTATTTCACCACTAGTAATTATCTTAAAAGAATGAGTAATTATAAAATAGAAGAAGAATGGGATGTATTATATCATAAATTTGTACAAAAAAAGAAACATCTAAAGTATTATCATTCCGGGCCTCAAACTTAACAAACTGCCGAGCAAATTGCCTATTTGTGCAAACCAGGCAAGCGAGTTGCAGACTAGCGTCTTATATTAATCATATTCATCTTCGTCGCTACTATCTGAAAAATGTCCGTCGTATTTATTAGATTCTTTTTGTCTTACAAATCCACGATCAGATCGTAATATTCTATTATCCGGATCTAATCCTATTAATGCCGGTTGTTTTAGAGTATATTTACCATTAATATAATAGTTAGGATATAACCCAAAATCTTCTTCTTTAGATCTATACAATACTTTCTTATCAATTATTTTTTTAATTTCATTAAAAGATTTGTTTGTCGTTTTCTTAAGATACTTTTCTATTTCTTCATACTCTACTATTTTATATTCTCCTGTATTTTCATCGGCACTTAAGAAATGTTCGCTTTCTTTATCACTAATGAAATATCTAGATTCCGGGAAATTATCATTATTATATGCTATTTTTATTATATTAGCTAATAAATTCGTTAATGATTTATTATCTTTACATAACTGCTCCATTTTCCTTTCATTTTGTATAATATCAAATAAATGAGATACATCCTTAGTTTTAAATTTATCTGAATTTATTACTATTTTTGCATCGAATATATTATTGATATTATTTGTTACTTCAATCTTTATATTCTGATTATTTATATTATTTATTATAGAAGCAGTTTTTTCTTTTCTATCTGTTTTAACTTGTTCAATTTCTAGATTTTTAAGTCTTCTTAATTCAATTTCTTCTTTTTTATTTTCTGATTCTTTTTCCATGATTTCTTTTTTTAATTTGAGTTTTTCTATTTCTTTTTGCATTTTTATCTCTTCTTGCCGAGTTTTCTCTCTTTCTTGTTCAATTTTAGCTTCTTCTTGTCTAGTTTTCTCTCTTTCTAATTCGATATTAGTTTTATTTCTTTGTCTGGAATTTATAGAACATTTATTTTTTCTGTTTAGATGTTGTTGATAATTAGAATATTTATTAAATTCTTTATGGCACCTTTGGCATTCATAATGTTCTATATTTCCACAAGGAACTTTTTTATTAATATGTCTATCATAATTAATTTTTCTATTAAATGTTTTTTTACAGTTATCACAAGTAAAAGAAACCATTATTTACTGTATATAAAATATGTTTTATCTTATCTTTAATATAAAATATATATTATTAATTTTAATAAAAATTAATGTATGCTTAAAATAAATATTCAACTTACAGTAAAAAGTATTTGTATAATTTAATGTTTGACTATATAAAAACTTTGTATATCTAATCAAAATTGAATTTTCAAAATAAAAAATAATCACTTTTTTGCATTTTCATATCAGGCAAAAATAAAAAATCATATTTTTCATTAAAAAAAATTGTACTTTATGTGGTATTCTTCAGGCCCTAAACTTTGCAAGATATCTAGCTATTTGCCTATTTGTGCAAACCCCGGCAGGGGAGCGAAGCGAGCCGTATTTATTTTAAAGCATTGAGCCAAGAAGGAACATACCCTAATCTTTTTTGTAATTGATATTCATATATAGAATCGACAGACATCTTTTTACCGGGATTTATGAATATACCATCTACCGTTTTAAAATCCGCAGCAAATGGGCCATGAAGTCCATAAAATCTAGGATTTACAATATGTGCATTATTTCTCTTAGAAATATCATAAAATCTAGTAAAGGTGGGTTTGCCTATTAATTCGAAGTTCCAAAATACTAATCCACGAAGGTGATTTGGCATGTTTTGGTCGGCTCCTCCATATCCTGATCCAGAGCCTCCATATCCACCTCTACAATGATCATATAAAGTATGCTGAGGGCCGGCAGCATGTGCTTCTATAACATCAGTAGGTAACCATTCACATCTCCAGAAAACATTAGTATTAGATGGCCCTGATACACCAAGGCTATGTGTATTTTTCTTTTTTTATATCAAAATGAAAAAAATATTTTTTATAAAAACTTGATTTTTTAGTAAAATTTTAAAGAGTTTAAAAAAAAATGATCGGCTTTTTTAATAAAAAATTTGAGATTTGAATAAAAAATGTTTTTGTTGCTCGTCTGCGATTCGCTCCGCCGTGGTTGAGCAAAATGTTGGATACTCAACTCTGTTGCAAAGTTTTGGCGCGGGAGTTTAACCATTGGTTCTCATTTTCTTCTTTTAGATGATTTTCTTGAGAATAACTTTCGTTTATAACAACTTCGTTTTCTTCTAGATGGATTTCATTTATTTTGTCAGTAATTTCATCAATTACTTCTAATTCAGAGATACGATTATCTTCTTTTAATTTCTTTTTCATTATTGTTGTATAATTTGATGATGTCGTTTTTTGCGACATTAAATCAATACCGCATTCTTCGTCAACATAAATATCGTTCGATGATACGTACATCGCACACCATTCGTCTTTTAATTCGATAAGTTCTTGTATAATAGTTTTCCAATCAATTGTGTCATTTAACACATCTGGTTGATAAATTCTAATGATTGTATAACCGTTTTGTAATGCTTTGAGCATTTTGAATTTGTCGTTTGCTTGGACTTCTTTGTAATCGGAATTCCAGTGGTCGAAATCTTGGAAATGTTGATTCCCGTCGAGTTCTATGAGTATTTTGAATTCTTCGATCGCGAAATCATATGGTAATTTTTGTTTCTTTTTACACCATTCATATTTTGGCTGATAGGTGACTTCATATTGAGATTTGAGCCATTCGTGAAGTTTTGATTCTGTTTTGTTTTTACATAATGGGCACCATGTATTATGACATGTAATATTATCTATTTTAATATTAAATTCATGTTCATTTTCACATGTAAACCAATATTTTTTACCAGATGCTTTAAAAACATTTCTTGCTTTAATATTACCATTTTTTTTACTCCAATACTTTGACATATATACTGATGCAAATGATTTTTCAAAACATAGTTTACAATCTTCGTCATCGCACAATTGTTTTGGTGGTATAGAACAAAATGGACACCAACTACGTTGCGCTGAATTTAAATTAATTTCAAATTCATGTCCGCATAAACAATTAAATTTAAATTTTGAAATATTATTATTAAATACTTCTCTAGGGGTTAATTTATTTTTTTTACTCCAAAATTTTGATTTTGGATTAGATAAAAATGAATTATTAAAACAAATTTTACATTGATCATTGTCACATAATTTTCTAGGTGGATTAGAACAGAATGGGCACCACTGTCCTTTTTTGATATTATTTAGTGCTGACTCAAACTCATGTCCACAATCACAATTGAATTTATATTTTGTATGTGTTGATTTAAAAACTTCTCTGGGTACTCTAATATTATTTTTACTCCAATAAGTAACTTTATTACTTGAAGCAAAGGATTTTTCAAAACATACTTTACAATTTTCATTATTACATAATTTTTGATTAGCGCAATACGGGCAGTGTCTACCATATACTATATGACATAATGAATTCTCAAATTCATGTCCACAATCACAATCGAACCAATATTTTTTTCCTGATGATTTAAATACATCTTCTGGTTTTATATTACCATTT
>JACCDZ010545477.1_pt1 | contig 14679 bp, 12 predicted proteins | sample 7449551 | NCBI WGS metagenome assembly JACCDZ01 (sample SAMN15323452, study PRJNA562643) | freshwater metagenome | isolation source: river surface water | place: USA:Blue River Watershed | collected 2017-08-18 | reverse complement strand
GTTGACATAGCCCATGCCCGGGCGGGTGGCACAAGCTGCCAGGGTACTGGTGGCCAGGCTGAGTAAAAGATGACGGCGGTTGATCCGGCTCATGCTGCGGTCCTCATTGTGCTGGCTGTTCCAGTTTGGGGTTGCCCAGTTGCACCATGGCACTTTCACCCGGGCGCCACTCGCCTTGCAAACGCCACTTGCCGGCTTTGTCTTCCAGGCGCACGTACCAGTGCTTGGCATTGCCGGCATTGATGCGGGCCTGGTAGATGTTGTCGCCCTGACGTGTCAGGCTTACGTGCTGGTCGTCTTGCTGGCGGGTAGGGTGCAGCAGGGTAAGGACAAGGTCGCCCTGCAGCGGTGTCTTGCTGGTGGTCAGGACGCGTACCGACTGACCGTCGTCACTGAACATGGCTTGTGCATCGATACCCAGCTGGATGGCCGCCTTGTCGCGGCCCAGCTCCAGATTGATGTCCTTGCCGCGCTTGTAGTAGTCGTCGGTCACCATGTCATCGGCCGTTACAACGGCGATGCGGAAGGTGATGATACCGGCGACGACAGCCAGAAAAGGGCCGGCCATGAGTAGCCATGGCCAGCGGTCTTTGTACCAGGGGCGGGAAGCCCCGGTTGGGTTTTGCATGCCTTATTCCCCGATAAAGCTGGATTTCTCTTCAACGGGCCTCGTTGGTCAGCGACTCGATGGTGAAGTGAATCTCGTGGCTGCCTTTGGTGGCAATTTCCGGCGCAACCTGGGCGCGTACCGACACCAGCTCGTTGCTCATGCCTTCTACGCGGATTTGCGGGTGCTCGCTAACCAGCTTGATTCCTTCCAGACCATCCACTTTGATGCGGAATGTCTGCACTTGTTCCGATACGTTCATGATACGGATGCTGTAGGTGTTTTCCAGCAGGCCGTCGTTGGTTTCACGTACCAAGGATGCGCGATCCCGAATGATATCTACCTTGAACGGTTTGCGCATGCTGAGCGAGGCGATGGCGGCAACGAAGATGACCGACAGCACCAGCATGTACATCACGACCCGTGGCCGTTTCAGACGAGAAACAATGGCGCTTTCCGGATATTTGCCTTCCAGGGCAGCTTCGGTGGTGTAGCGGATCAGGCCTTTGGGGCTGCCTATCTTCACCATGACTTCGTCGCAGGCGTCGATACAGGCGGCACAGCCGATGCACTCGTATTGCAGGCCGTTACGGATGTCGATGCCGGTAGGGCAGACTTGTACGCAGATGCCACAGTTGATGCAGTCGCCCAGGTTGGCTTGCTCCTGGCCTTTTTTACGCGCGCCGCGTGGCTCGCCGCGTTTTTCGTCGTAGGAGATGATCAGCGTGTCTTCATCGAACATGGCGCTCTGGAAGCGGGCGTACGGGCACATGTACATGCATACCTGTTCGCGCATATGGGCGGCCAGCAGGTAGGTAAAGCCGGCGTAGAAGAACATCCAGAAGGTTTCCCACGTGCCGTAGTTGAACGTAGGCATGGCCTTGAGCAGGTCTTGCATCGGCGTGAAGTAGCCCACCAGGGTAAAGCCGGTCCACAGCGAGAACAGGATCATGATGCCGTGCGAGGTGCCTTTGATGCGCAGTTTGCGCAGGCTCCATGGCTCTTTATCCAGCTTGATGCGTTTGTTGCGGTCGCCTTCGATTTTTTCCTCGATCCACAGCATGATCTCGGTATACACCGTCTGCGGGCAGGAGTAACCGCACCAGAGGCGGCCGGCGATGGTGGTCCAGGTAAACAGGCCGAAGGCACAGCACATCAGCAGGGCAGCCAGATAGACAAAGTCTTGCGGCATGATGGTGAGGCCAAACAGGTAGAACTTGCGGCTGACCAGGTCAAACAGTACGGCCTGGCGGCCATTCCACTGCAGCCACGGCAGGCCGAAGTACACCAGCTGGGTAGCAATCACAAACAGGATGCGCCAGTTGGCAAATACACCTTTTGCGCTGCGCGGGTAGATCTTCTTTTGCGCTGCATACAGCGAAACGGTTTCACCCTGGGGCTTTTCTACCTTGACCCCGATATCTTTCAGCTTGTCGCTCATCTGGCTTTCCTTGGAGAACGCTTCATAAAGCACCCAGCTTATTCTAGGGTCTTTATGAAGCATGCTTGATGCTAAAACAATTCACAAACAAATAAAATGTTAGCACAAAAGATACTGCCCGCTTGCGCGGGCAGTATTGAGCAGGGTCAATTACTGGGCTTTGGCGTTATTGGACAAGCCATAAACGTAAGCGGTCAGCAGGTGAACCTTGCCATCACCCAGGAAGTCTTTCCAGGCTGGCATCTGGTTGTTGCGGCCGTTGGTAACGGTTTCGATGATGGTTTTTTCGGTACCACCATACAGCCATACATTGTCGGTCAGGTTAGGGGCACCCATTGCCTGGTTACCTTTACCGTCCGGGCCGTGGCAGGCTGCACAAACAGCAGTGAAGGTTTCCTTGCCACGCGCAGCGCGGTCGGCATCGTGTTTCTTGCCGGACAGCGACATGGCGTAGTTGGCAACGTCTTTCACCTTTTCTTCACCGAATGCAGCGCCGAAGGCCGGCATCTGGCCCATGCGACCAGCAGCGATCGTGGTGTGGATGGTTTTGTCGTCGCCACCATACAGCCAGTCGTTGTCGGTCAGGTTCGGGAAGCCTTTGGCACCGCGTGCATCAGAGCCGTGGCACTGTACGCAGTAGGTCTGGAACAGGCGTTTGCCCATGGCTTGTGCTTCCGGATCGGCAGCGACAGCCTTGATGTCCTGTTTCAGGTACTTGTCGTACAGCGGCTGGTATTTGGCTTCTGCAACGGCTTTCTCTTCCTTGTACTGGCCTACCGAAGTCCAGCCGCGAATACCCTTCCAGGTACCCAGGCCCGGGTACAGTACCAGGTAAACTGCAGCAAAGATCAGGGTCAGATAGAACATCAACATCCACCAGCGTGGCAGCGGGTTGTTGTATTCAGCCAGGTCATCGTCCCAGATATGGCCGGTGATCTGAACTTCTTCACCTTTCTTGACAGTGGTTTTCGATTGCGAGAACAGCAGGAAGGTCAAGCCCACCAGACCCACAATCACCACTACGGCGATATATACGCCCCAGAAATCACTCACAAAATCACTCATTGCTTCGCTCCGTTGGAAGCGTTATCCGCTGCTGGCGTGTCGTCCTCGTCCATCACGAGGTTGGCCGCTTCGTCATAACGCTTCTTGGCTTTTTTACCGAAGGCACCCAATGCAATCACGATAAACACGGTAAAGCAGAATACCGTGAACAGGATGCGCCCCAGATTAGTCCAGTCCATGGCTTAACGCGCGTTCTTCAGTGCAAGACCCAGGCCTTGCAGGTAAGCGATCAGCGCGTCCAGTTCGGACTTGCCTTCTACCTGGGCTTTCGCCTCGGCAATTTCCTTGGCGGTGTACGGCACACCTACCTTGGTCAGGGCAGTCATCTTGGCGGCTACGCCGTCAGCATCGGCCAGGTTACGTGCCAGCCACGGGAAGGCAGGCATGTTGGACTCTGGTACCACATCACGCGGGTTAACCAGGTGAACACGGTGCCATTCGTCGGAGTAACGGCCACCTACGCGGGCCAGATCCGGGCCGGTACGTTTGGAGCCCCACTGGAACGGGTGGTCGTATACCGATTCGCCGGCTACAGAGTAGTGGCCATAGCGCTCGGTTTCCGCACGGAACGGACGAATCATCTGCGAGTGGCAGGTGTAGCAGCCTTCGCGGATATAGATGTCACGACCGGTCAGCTGCAGGGCGGTGTAAGGCTTCACACCGGCTACAGGCTGGGTGGTGGACTTCTGGAACATCAACGGTACGATTTCGATCAGGGCGGCCACGCTGATAACCAGCAGGGTCAGCACGATCAGATACGCTACGTTTTCTTCAATCAGTTTCTGGATCTTTTCCATGATGTTTCCTTGGCTCCCTTAGTGCGCGTGCGCGGTAACTGCCGGGATCTTGGCATCTACCGGACGACCTGCTGCTACGGTACGGAAGGTGTTGTAAGCCATCAGCAACATACCGGACAGGAACAGGAAACCACCCAGGAAGCGGACAAACAGGTACGGGTAGGACGCTTTAACGGCTTCTACAAACGAGTAGGTCAGGGTGCCGTCGGCGTTCAGTGCGCGCCACATCAGGCCTTGCATCACACCGGCAATCCACAGCTAGGCGATGTACAGCACCACGCCAACGGTAGCCAGCCAGAAGTGAGCTTCGATCAGTTTCACGCTGTGCATGCTGTCACGGCCGAACAGGCGCGGCAGCAGGTAGTACATGGAACCGATAGAGATGAAGGCAACCCAGCCCAGGGCACCGGAGTGCACGTGGCCAACGGTCCAGTCGGTGTAGTGCGACAGGGCGTTAACGGTTTTGATGGACATCATCGGGCCTTCGAAGGTGGACATACCGTAGAAGGACAGCGATACCACCAGGAACTTCAGTACCGGGTCGGTACGCAGTTTGTGCCACGCGCCGGACAGGGTCATGATGCCGTTGATCATGCCGCCCCAGCTTGGTGCCAGCAGTACCAGCGAGAACGCCATACCCAGCGACTGGGTCCAGTCAGGCAGGGCGGTGTAGTGCAGGTGGTGAGGGCCGGCCCACATGTAGGTGAAGATCAGCGCCCAGAAGTGCACCACGGACAGACGGTAGGAGTACACCGGACGGCCAGCCTGCTTCGGTACGAAGTAGTACATCATGCCCAGGAAGGCGGCAGTCAGGAAGAAGCCTACGGCGTTGTGGCCGTACCACCATTGCACCATGGCATCCACTGCGCCGGCGTAAATGGAGTAGGACTTGGTCAGCGATACCGGGATAGCCAGGCTGTTTACGACGTGCAGCAGGGCTACGGCCAGGATGAAGGCACCGTAGAACCAGTTGGCTACGTAGATGTGCTTAACCTTGCGGATGGCCAGGGTACCGAAGAACACGATGGCGTATACCACCCAGATCACGGTGATCAGGATGTCGATAGGCCATTCCAGCTCGGCGTATTCCTTACCGGCGGTAATGCCCAGCGGCAGGGTGACGGCAGCCAGTACGATAACCAGTTGCCAACCCCAGAAGGTAAACGCAGCCAGCTTGTCGGAAATCAGGCGAACGTTACAGGTACGCTGCACCACGTAGTAAGACGTGGCAAACAGCGCGCAGCCGCCGAATGCAAAGATCACGGCGTTGGTGTGCAGGGGGCGCAGACGGCCGTAGTGGAACCAGGGCCCAAAGTTGAGCTCCGGCCACACCAGCTGGGCCGCAATAATGACGCCAACCAGCATCCCGACAATGCCCCAAACCACGGTCATTATCGAGAACTGGCGCACCACCTTATAGTTATAAGTGGATTGCGTATCCATTTAGGGTTTTCTCCAAGGTTGCGAACTAGAACGTGTAAAACTGGTGACTTGAATTTTGTGTACCAGCCCCAAACTGGGGAGGTGTATCAAGTTCTTGGGTGTTGATCAAAACCCCTGTAGCTGGTGCGCCCCGCTTTGCACCACTGCCTTGCCAGGCAAGAACAAGTGCTTTAATACACCCGCGTATTCAACAGGCTATTCTAATCAATTCAGGCACCAGCCACCAGTCAAGAACGCGGGGCTGTGTACTGTTTCCCCCGCCCATGCTGGCTTTTTGGCCTTTTTAGCCTTTTGACAGATGTGGATTATATTGTCATCGGTAGTACTGCTATTGATGAAGATCAAGACTGAAGGTCAGGGGTGGTTTTGTACAGCCGGTGCTAGAATCCAGCATCTTTCTGCCACAGAACGGTTTCAGCACTATGTCTTCCTCTGTTAGCTACCGCCTTTGCGTACTCGACCCGCAAGCCCACCTTTTCGAGGTGACCGTCACCGTTGCCCAGCCTGCCGCCGCCGGGCAAGTACTGCGCCTGCCAGCCTGGATCCCGGGCAGCTATATGGTGCGCGAGTTTGCCCGCCATATCGTGCAGATCAGCGCCAGCAGCGGCAAAAAGGCGGTAGCCCTGACCAAGCTGGACAAGCACAGCTGGCAGGCCGCCCCGGTGAAGGGCGAACTGACCGTGCGCTACCAGGTGTACGCCTACGATTTGTCGGTGCGCGGGGCCTATCTCGATGCCAACCGCGGTTTCTATAACGGCACCAGTGTTTTCCTGTCGGCAGATGGCTTCGAAAATGATCCTTGCACTGTCGATATCGATGCCCCGGCCAGCAAAGCTTTGTCTGACTGGCAAGTGGCCACCAGCCTGCCCGCGCTGGACGTGCACAAAAAGACCGGTTTCGGCCGCTACCGTGCGGCCAACTACGACGAGCTGATCGACCACCCGGTAGAGCTGGGCCGTTTCCAGCGCATCACATTCAAGGCCTGCGGCGTGCCGCACGAATTTGTGGTTTCTGGCGTCTGCCAGGCAGACCTCAAGCGCCTGGCTGCCGATACCAAGCGTATTTGCGAGTGGCAGATCCGCTTCTTTGGCGAGCCCGCCCCGTTCGACCGCTACGTGTTCATGCTGTTTGTCGGCGCCGACATCTACGGTGGCCTGGAGCACCGCGCCTCTACCGCGCTGGTGGCCAACCGCGACGACCTGCCGGCGCCGGGCCTGGCTGAGGGCGAGATCGGCGACGGCTACCTGCGCCTGTTGGGCTTGATCAGCCACGAGTATTTCCACAGCTGGAACGTGAAGCGCATGAAGCCGGCCGTGTTCACCCCTTACGACCTGAACCGTGAAGGCCACACCACGCTGCTGTGGGCGTTCGAGGGCATTACCTCGTATTACGACGATCTGGCGCTGGTGCGCAGTGGCCTGATTGACGAAAAACGCTACCTGGGCCTGCTGGCCAAAACCATTACCGGCGTCATGCGCGGCAATGGCCGTACCAAGCAGACCCTGGCCGACTCCAGCTTCGACGCGTGGACCAAGTACTACCGTCAGGACGAAAACAGCCCCAACAGCATTGTCAGCTACTACACCAAGGGTTCGCTGGCCGCGCTGGCGCTGGACCTGCACATCCGCCACGAAACCGGCGGCGCCAAGAGCCTGGATACCGTGATGCTGGCGCTATGGCAAAAATGGCTGGCCGATGGCCAGGGCTTGGCCGAGGGCGAGTGGGAACAGGTAGCCGAGCAAGCCACCGGCCTGAAACTGGGCCAGTTCTTCGATAAGGCCATCCGCAGCACGCAAGACCTGCCGCTGGCTGAACTGCTGGCTACCCAGGGGGTTAGTCTGCAGATGGTGCCATCCGATAGCCCCGCAGATAGCGGCAGCGTCGTAGACAGCATCCAGCCTGCCGCAGTGCGGCCAACCTTTGGCGTGAAAGCGGCTGCCGATACGCTGGGCGTGCGTCTGCTGCAGGTGCTCGATGGCGGTGCCGCGCAGGCCGCGGGCCTGTCCGGCGGGGACGTCATCGTGGCGGTAAACGGCCTGAAAGCCAGCGATCTTGATAAAGCCATCGCCCGCCACCAAGTAGGCGATACCGTCAAAGTACACGCCTTCCGCCGTGACGAGCTGGCTACCTACAAAGTCACACTGCAAGCCACGCAAGCCGACACTTGCCGCCTGAGCCTGGCACCCGGTGCCGCAGCGTGGATCAAACAATAACCAGGGACGCTTTGCGTTGATAAAGACAAGGGGGCGGCGCGCGCCGACCCGCCTTGCAAGCCTACTGAGGATGCCCGTTCATGAGCCAACAACAGCCACAGATCAAATATCGCCAGGATTACCTGCCGCCAGCCTATCTGGTAGACAAGGTAGACCTGACATTCGATGTACTGGAAGACACGCAAACCCGTGTACGTGCCCGCATGGTGATTCACCGCAACCCGGAATCCACTGCGGCCAACGTACTGCAGCTGGATGGCAGCGCCACGCTGCTGTCGGTGGTACTGGATGGTGACCAGCTGCAGCCAGGTGCCTACCGCCAGCACGCCGAAGGCCTGGAGATTTTCGATGTGCCGGACAGCTTTATCCTGGATATCGAAACCGAAATCGACCCGGTCGCCAATACCAGCCTCAACGGCCTGTACGGCTCCAGCGGCAACCTGTATACCCAGTGCGAGCCCGAAGGCTTCCGCAAGATTACCTACTATCCGGACCGCCCGGACGTGATGGCCAAGTTCAGCACCACCATCATTGCCGACAAACAGAAGTACCCGGTACTGCTGTCCAACGGCAACAAGGTAGGCGAAGGCCAGGCCGACAAGAAGCGCCACTGGGTTAAGTGGGTAGACCCGTACCGTAAACCGGCCTACCTGTTTGCGCTGGTGGCCGGCAAGCTGGTGGCGCTGAAAGACAGCTACACCACCGCCAGCGGCCGCAAGGTGGCGCTGGAGATCTGGACCGTGCCTGCTGACCAGGACAAAGTGGACTTCGCCATGGGGGCGGTAAAGCGCTCCATGCAGTGGGACGAAACCCGTTTTGGTCTGGAGTACGACCTGGACATCTACATGATCGTGGCCGTTGGCGACTTCAATATGGGTGCCATGGAGAACAAGGGCCTCAATATCTTTAACACCTCGGCAGTGCTGGCACGCCAGGACACCGCCACCGACGCCGACTTCGAGCGGGTGGAAGCCATCATCGGCCACGAGTACTTCCATAACTGGACCGGCAACCGCGTTACCTGCCGCGACTGGTTCCAGCTCAGCCTGAAAGAAGGCCTCACCGTATTCCGCGACCAGGAGTTCAGCTCCGACCTGCACAGCCGCCCGGTGAAGCGTATCGAAGACGTGAAAAAGTTGCGCCAGCTGCAGTTCCCGGAAGACGCCGGCCCTACTGCGCACGCCATCCGCCCGGACAGCTACATCGAGATGAACAACTTCTACACCATGACGGTGTACGAAAAGGGTTCTGAGGTGGTACGCATGTATCACACCCTGCTGGGGGAAGAAGGCTTCCAGCAGGGCATGAAGCTGTACTTCCAGCGCCACGATGGCCAGGCCGTGACCTGCGACGATTTCCGCGCCGCCATGGCAGACGCCAATGGTGTGGACTTTAGCCAGTTTGCGCTGTGGTACAGCCAGGCCGGTACCCCGCTGCTGCAGCTAAGCGGCGAGTACGACACGGTAGCGCGCAGCTACACCCTGCACGTCAAGCAAAGCTGCCCCGACACCCCGGGCCAGAGCGGCAAGCAGCCGTACCACATTCCGCTGGCCGTCGGCCTGCTGGGCCGCGACGGCCAGGACCTGCCATTGCAGCTGGCTGGTGAGGCCGACGCCGGGGTGACGACCCGTGTGCTGGACGTCCGTGCTGCCGAGCAAAGCTTTACCTTTGTGAACGTGCCGGAGCTGCCGGTGCCGTCGCTGCTGCGTGGTTTCTCCGCGCCGGTGCGTCTGCAGTTTGACTGGCGCGACGACGAGCTGTCGTTCCTGATGGCCAACGACAGCGACGCTTTTGCGCGCTGGGAAGCTGGCCAGGCCTACGCCGAGCGCCTGTTGAAGGCCCTGCTGGCCGATCATGCTGCCGGCCGCACACTGCAGCTGCCGACGGGCTTTGTCGACGCGCTGCGCGCGGTACTGAAAGACCACGCCGCCGACCCTGCGTTCAAGGCACTGATGCTGAGCCTGCCATCCGAAGCCGATATTCTGGAAATGGTAGACGTTGCCGACCCTGGCCACATCCATACCGTACGCGAATTCGTGCTCAATGGCCTGGCGCAGGCGCTGCGTGGCGAGTGGCACGAAGCCTATGACCTGAACCAGACCCAGCGCTACCAGCCTGCCGATGGTGGCCGCCGCAGCCTGAAAAACCTGGCACTGGCCATGCTGACCCGCCTGAGCGATGCCTGGCCGCTGGAGGCCGCCGAAAAGCAGTGCCTGGAAGCGGACAATATGACCGACCAGATGGGTGCCATGCTGGCGCTGCGCGACCGTGACGTGGCCGAGCGTGAAAACTGCTACCTGTCGTTTGCCAGCCGCTGGCAGGGTGACGCGCTGGTAATGGACAAGTTCTTCAGCCTGGTTGGCAGCAGCCAGCTGCCCGGCGCGCTCGAGCATGTGAAAGCCGCCATGAGCCACCCGGCCTTTACCCTGAAAAACCCGAACAAGGCGCGTGCGCTGCTGGGCAGTTTTGGCCGAAACATGCAGCATTTCCACGCGGCGGACGGCTCCGGTTACGCCTTCCTGGCCGACCAGGTGCTGGCGCTGGATGCCATCAACCCGCAAGTAGCCAGCCGTATCGTGTCGCTGTTCAACCGTCGCCAGAAGCTGGAAGCACAACGCCAGGCGCTGATGACGCGCGAGCTGCAACGTATTCTGGCCAAGGATGGCTTGTCCAAGGACGTTTACGAAATCGTATCGAAGAACCTGTCGGCATAAGCAGGTATACTGCTGTTTTGCCCCAAGCCGGTGCATGCACCGGCTTTTTCTTTGCCTGCTACCATGTTCGCTTCCGCTTCGCCTGTTACCAGCGCTGCCATGCTGCTGGCCCTGTGGTTCTTCTGGGGAACCAACTGGGTGGTCACCAAACTGGGGCTGGCCTACGCCAGCGCATTCCAGCTTGGCCTATTTCGTACCGTATTTGCCATTGCCACGCTGGCCGTGGTGCTGCGCCTGCGTGGCGGCAGCTTTCGCCCTACGCCTTGGCGGCCAACCTTCTGGCTGGGGCTAACGCAGACCGCCGGCTTCGTGTTGTTCACCAACCTGGCGCTAGTCGCAGGCGGTGCCGGCAAGGTATCGGTGCTGTGTTACACCATGCCATTCTGGACGCTGCTACTGGCGCGGGTGTTCCTGCACGAAAAGCTGGCACGCAGCCAGTGGCTGGGCGTGGTGATGGCCTTTATCGGCTTGCTGGCCATTCTGGAGCCATGGGACCTGCACGGCAGCTGGCTGTCCGACCTGCTGGCCATTACCGGCGGCCTGGTGTGGGCCAGCTCGGCCATCATCGCCAAGCGCCTGCGCGCGCAGCACCAGGTAGACACCTTGGCGCTGACCTTGTGGCAGATGGTGTGGGGCACGCTGCCCTTGCTGGTGTTGCTGCCGGTGTTTCCGGGCGGCGAGCCGGTATGGGGTTGGCCGCTGCTGGGCGTGCTGCTGTTTTCCGGCGTGCTGGCCGGCGGCCTGGGCTGGCTGATGTGGATGATGCTGCTGTCGCGCCTGAGCGCCGGCATGGCCGGGCTGAGTATCCTGGCCATTCCCGCCGTGGCGGTGGGTATGGCGTGGCTGATTCTGGACGAGCTGCCGTCGCCGTCGGAAGCCGCCGGCATGCTGCTGATCGGCAGCGCGCTGGTCCTGATCTCGTGGCAGGCGCTAAAGCGGCGCTAAGCCGCATGGCGTGGGGGCAAGGTTGGCCGCATGGCCTTGCGGCCAACCATGGCGGCGTCAGTCGCCCATCGCCTGTTGCAAAGGCAGGCGCTGGCTGTGTTTGATCGGTTCCAGCGCCACGGTGGACTTCACGCTGCGTACCAGCGGCAGCGTCATCAGCTTATTCATCACAAAACGCGATAGCGAGGGCAGGTCGGCCACCACGATGCGCAGCCAGTAATCGGCCTCGCCGGCCACCGCGTAGCACTCCAGGATTTCCGGCAGGTTGGCGATAGCGGCGGCAAATTCGCGGATCGACGCCTCGCCGTGCCGCTCCAGGCTAACACTGGCAAAAGCGGTAACCGACAGATTCAGCAGGTCGGGGCGCAGGCTGATGTGGTAGCCCTGGATCACCCCGGCTTCTTCCAGGCGCTGGATGCGGCGGCCTATCTGCGACGCCGATAGCGCCACCTCCTGCGCCAGCTTCTGGTGGGTGGCGCGCGCGTCACGTTGCAGGGCCTCCAGAATCTGGAAGTCAAAGCGGTCAAACTCCAGTTTGCGCATATCGTGCATTTCCGTCGATTTGGTGCGGCAAGTATGCGAAAAAAGCCGCTGGCAAGCAAATGATGCGGCCAACGCGCACGCTGCTGCTTCTACACTTGTGGTACTGGCACCTGCCGCACACACAAGAGAAAAATGATGGAGATGAACACCTTTACCGTACCGGACATCACGGTGCGCAAGAACGCCGGCCTGAGCCATGGCGCCGACTTTACCCTGCCACAGCCGCTAGACCGCTATAGCGACGAAGACCACCGCACCTGGGCCACGCTGTACCAGCGCCAGTGCGCACTGCTGCCGGGCCGCGTCTGTGACGAATTTCTGCAAGGCCTCGACCTGCTCACCATCGACGCCGACCGCGTACCCGATTTCAACCGCCTGAACGAAAAGCTGGCCGCCGCCACCGGCTGGCAGATCGTGGCCGTGCCGGGCCTGATCCCCGATGATGTGTTTTTCGAGCATCTGGCCAACCGCCGTTTCCCGGTGACCTGGTGGTTGCGCGAGCCGCACCAGCTGGACTACCTGCAAGAGCCGGACGTGTTCCACGACCTGTTCGGCCACGTGCCGCTGCTGGCCAACCCGGTATTTGCCGATTACCTGCAGGCCTATGGCCGTGGCGGCATGAAGGCCAAAGGGCTAGGCTACCTGCCGCTGCTGGCGCGTCTGTACTGGTACACAGTGGAGTTCGGCCTGATCAACACGCCGCAGGGCATGCGCATTTACGGTGCCGGCATCGTGTCCAGCAAGTCGGAGTCGGTGTACAGCCTAGATAGCGCCAGCCCCAACCGCGTGGGTTTCGATCTGCAGCGCATCATGCGTACCCGCTACCGCATCGACACCTTCCAGAAAACCTACTTTGTGATCGATAGCTTCCAGCAGCTGTTCGATGCTACCGCGCCGGATTTCACGCCGATCTACCCGCAGGTGGAGGCTGCTCCGGTACTGGGTGCTGGCGATATTGACATGGCGGACAAGGTATACACCGTGGGTAACCGCGAAGGCTGGCTGGATACCGAAGACGTCTAGGCGTCGGCCCGGCTAAAAGCAACACCCCCTGCGGCCAGGCTGCAGGGGGTGTTGCTTTTATTGCGGCCAACTAGCGGACGGGTTCGTCTACGGGGGCGCCGGCTTGCTGTAGCCAGTACAGCATCTGGTGGCGGGCACTGATGAAGTCTAGCGCCTGCAGTGCCGTGGCCAGTCGCTGGTTGGCCGCCGTATCGTAGCTATCCAGCTGGCTGGCTATATCGTGGTAGACGCGTTTGGCGCGGATATTGCGTTCGCGCAGCAGCTGGTCCAGTGTCTGCAGCGCAGCCAGGGGCAGGCTGCCAGCGGGGGGCCCTTCTGTATTGTGTGCTGGCTGTTCGCCCGGCAGTAGCGCCAGGCTGGCATTGGTTTCTTCCATGGCACGCAGCAGGGCCGGCATCAGTATGCCCGCCCCTTCGGTATCGCCATTGGCCAGGGCAAGCTCTACCGACGCGGCGGCTTTTTGCAGTTGCGCAATGTGCAGCGTGGCCGCTACGCCCTTGAGCGAGTGGGCCAGCCGCATGGCTTCTTGCGGCTGGCCTGCCGCCAGCGTTGCCTGAATCTGCAACGCTGCCTGTGCATAATCCTGGCGCATGCGTAGCAGCAGCTTGTATAGCAAGCTGGTTTTGCCGCCCAGCTGCTGCTGCGCCGCCTGCAGGTCGAAACCGGGCAGGTCGGGCAGGGTTGGGGGGCTTTCCGTCGTGGGCATGGCTTTGCCTTTTGCGGTGGCCTTGGGTGCAACCCAGCGTAGCAGGGTCGTCACCAGCGCTTCAGGGTTGATCGGTTTGCTCAGATGGTCATTCATCCCGGCATCCAGCGAGCGTTGCCGTTCACTTTCCATGGCGTGGGCCGTCATGGCAATGATGGGGAGCTGGCTGGCGCTGTATTGCTGGCGGATATGGCGCGTCGCCAGCAGGCCGTCTACTTGCGGCATCTGGATATCCATCAGAATGGCATCAAAGCGTTTGTTCGGGTGCAGTGCTGCGGCAATGGCTTGCTGGCCATTGCTGACCGCCTCTACCCGGGCACCAAGCGAGCGCAGCAGGTGGCATTCAAACTCCTGCAGCAGCTCATTGTCTTCCGCCAATAGTAGGTATAGCCCAGCTAGCGCCTGGTCGTGTATCAAGCTTGGCGCCAGTTGCGCGTCCGCAGGGTTGGCCGGCGGCTCACCGGGCTGCAGGCGGATGCTGAAACGGAAAGTCGAGCCCTCGCCTGGCACGCTGGTGACGCGAATATCACCCTGCATCAGCTGCACCAGCTGGCGGCAGATCACCAAACCCAGGCCAGAGCCGCCAAAGCGGCGGGTGGTGGAGGTATCGGCCTGGCTGAATGACTGGAATAGCCGGTCTACCTGTGCGGGGGTCATGCCGATGCCGGTGTCGCTGACGGCGCAGTGCAGTGTGTAATCCTGGCCGGGGCCGGGCTGGCCATGGATGGCAATGCGCACCTGGCCGTGTTCGGTAAACTTGAGCGCATTATTGCTGAGGTTGAGCAGTATCTGCCCCAGTCGCAATGGGTCGCCATGCAGCCATGGCGGAATGCCCGGGTCGATGTCCAGGGTCAGCATCAGCTTCTTCTGTGCCGCCTGCATGCGGATGATGTCTTCCAGATTGCGGATCACATCGTCCAGGGCGAAGCTGACGTTTTCCAGCACCAGCTTGCCGGCCTCGATTTTGGAAAAGTCCAGGATATCGTTGATGACGCCCAGCAGCGTCTTGGCCGCCGCATCCACTTTCTGCAGGTTTTCCCGCTGCTCGGGCTGCAGTTTGCTATCCAGCGTCAGGTGGGTATAGCCCAGCACAGCGGTTAAGGGCGTGCGGATTTCGTGGCTCATATTGGCCAGAAAATCGCTTTTGGCCCGGGTGGCCGCCTCGGAGGCCTCTTTGGCAAG
>JACCDZ010649910.1_pt1 | contig 14687 bp, 11 predicted proteins | sample 7449551 | NCBI WGS metagenome assembly JACCDZ01 (sample SAMN15323452, study PRJNA562643) | freshwater metagenome | isolation source: river surface water | place: USA:Blue River Watershed | collected 2017-08-18 | reverse complement strand
GCTGCTGTTTCAGGCCCTCCCATGCGTTCGAGCATCAGTTGCGACGCTCCGTCATCCGGGACCAACTGCAGGCAGTCGGCAAATCCTTGCCGCGCCTCTGTCCAGTTGCCGGCCCGGTAGGCGGCCAGTGCCCACTGGTAGCGATCCCGCAGTGCCAGCCGGGCGGGCTCAACCTCGCCGCTAGCGCCCAGCAACTCGAACAGGCGCGTGGATTCGCTCTTGCCTTTTACGGCAACGGTGTCGACTTCGCGGACCTCGAAACTCCCTGGGGGCTGGCTCGCGGTGAGTTCGCCGAGCAGGATACGCGTGCCGTACACGCGGTTGAGCGCCTCTATGCGCGAGGCCTGGTTCACTGTGTCGCCAATCACGGTGTAGCTGCGGGTGGTGTCGGAGCCGATGTTGCCGACCAGTACATCGCCGGTGGCGATGCCGATGCGCAGGGAAACTTGCGGGGTATCACGTTGCAAGCCGGTGAGTTCGGCCAACTCGGACTGCAGTGTCTGCACGGCCTGCCACTGCGCCAGGGCTGCGCGCAGTGCCCGTGTGACCTGGTCTTCGGTGGGAATGAAGGGCGGCCCCCAGAATGCCAAGAGCGCATCGCCGATGAACTTGTCGACCACGCCAGCCTGTGCCTGCACGGCGGCGGCTTGCAGCGTGAAGTGCCGGTTGAGCACGCGGACCAGCAGGGCCGGCGTCAGTCGTTCCGACAGTTCGGTGAAGCCAACGATATCGGCGAACAGGATGGTCATGCGCTGACGATCACCAACGCTGAGGCTGCCGCTGTTGTTGCTGAGTACGTATTCGAGGACGCGCGGATCCAGGTAGTGCCCGAAGGTGCGCTTGATGTGCTCCTTGGCACGTAATTCCTCGACGAAGAAGTTGAATGACTCCGTGAGCGTGCCGATCTCGTCGCGCGAGGGAACGGGAAGCGCGGTGTCCAGTCGGCCGTCGCGGACTTCGTCGACGGCGCGGATCAGTGATTTGACCGGACGCGTGAGGCGCTGCGTCATCAGCGCCGCCAAGGACAGGCCCAAGAGCACGGCGGCCACTGATGCCGCTACGCTGAGCCGGTATGCCTCGCGCTGGCGTGCGGTCAGCGCTGCCGCCGATGCGGCCGTCATGCTGGCGATGGTGTCCAGCAATTCCTCGCGCTGACGCTGCAGGGTGTTCTGCATTTCGTTGAGCAGGTCCAGGCGGGCATTGACCTGGCCATGGTCGCCTGATTTCTGTAGCGCGATCAGTTCCTGCTGGTGGCGGGAGACCACCGGATATTCCTTTTCCAGTTCTCCTTGCAGCACTTTGAGTCGCGACAGCGATTCCTTGGCCTGGCCAGGGTGGCGCTGCAGCAGGTCACGCGTCCGCGCCATGTCCTCCTGGAGACGTACCGAGAAGCGCGCGTAGTTGGCGCTGGCTTCGCTGATCACGGCCGGGTTGGCGTGCGGGGAATCGAGTGCGCCTAACCAGCGTTCGAAGGCCAGCCGACGGCGTAGCCCGGACTCTTCCAGTTGGCCCAGTGCTGTCAGTAGCGGTATGTCGTAGGCCTGGATGACGTCCATGTCGCGAGCGGCGTCGGTGACCCGCGACAACAGAAACACAACGAGGACGATGGTCAGCAGCAGCAGGAAGACTGCCAGGCCGAAAATCTTGGCGGCGATACTGCGAAACATGATGGCGTTCCGGGTTGACGAGCGGCGTTACTCTACCCCAGAAAACTGTCCGGCGGGCGGCGGCAGGAAATAGGGTTTGACTCCCCGCCAGTGAGTCATGAGAATCGTTCTCATCCTGATTCTGGTATCCCGCTGTGCTGCTCTCCGATCTCCCCCGCTATGCCACCGCCGTGGTGCGTGCCGTTGAGGCGGCCCACGCAGCTGATCCTATTGCCCGTCGTCTGGCCGAGCTGGGTTTCGTGCCGGGCGAGACCGTGCGGGTGACCTCGGTCGGGCCGTTCGGGGCTGATCCCCTGCTGGTGCAGGTGGGCTTTACCCGCTTTGCCCTGCGCCGCTCCGAGGCGGCGCGGGTGCAGGTGGAGGTGATGGCATGACGACGGCTCCGGCGGCGGCCCTGCGTATTGCCCTGGTCGGCAATCCCAACTGCGGCAAGACCTCGCTCTTCAACCAGCTCACCGGCTCGCGCCAGAAGGTGGCCAACTATGCCGGCGTGACGGTGGAGCGCAAGGAAGGGCGGCTCACGCTGCCGTCCGGCCGCCCTGTGCAGGTGCTGGATCTGCCCGGGGCCTACAGCCTGCAGGCGACCAGCCCGGACGAGGCCATCACCCGTGCCGTTTGCCTGGGCGAGCTGCCCGGTGAGGCCCTGCCGGATCTGCTGGTCTGCGTGGCGGACGCCACCAATCTGCGGTTGCACCTGCGCTTTGTGCTGGAAATGCGCCGTCTGGGCCGGCCCATGCTGTTGGTGCTGAACATGATGGACGACGCGCGCCGGCGCGGCATCGTCATCAATAGCCAGAAACTCGCTGAGCGCCTCGGCCTGCCTGTGGTGGAGACGGTGGCGGTCAGGAAGAGCGGTGTGGCGGCCCTGCTCACCCGGCTGGATGATGCGCTGCCGGTCGTGCGCAGCCGTGACGAGGCAAGGACCGCGCCGCGCCCCGAAGACCTGCATGACCTGCATGAAGAGGTGCGTGCGCTGTTGGCCGATGCGGTGACCATGCCGCGCAGCACGGATGCCCGCGACGATGCGCTGGACCGTGTGCTCCTGCATCCGGTGGCCGGCCTCGCCATTCTGGCCGTGCTCATGTTCCTCGTTTTTCAGGCCGTGTTTGCCTGGGCGGCGCCCTTCATGGACGCCATCGAGGCCACGGTGGGCGGGCTGGCGGCCTTCACGACCGCCAGCATGGCCGATGGCGTGCTGAAAAGCCTGCTGGTGGACGGCATCTTCGCCGGCATGGGCGGCGTGCTGGTCTTCCTGCCGCAGATCCTCATCCTCTTCTTCTTCATTCTGGTGCTGGAAGAATCCGGCTATCTGCCGCGCGCGGCCTTCCTGCTCGACCGCCTCATGTTCAAGGCCGGCCTTTCCGGGCGCGCCTTCATTCCCTTGCTGTCCAGCTTTGCCTGCGCCATCCCCGGCATCATGGCGGCGCGCAGCATCAATGATCCGCGCGACCGCCTCACCACCATCATGGTGGCGCCGCTGATGACCTGCTCGGCACGCCTGCCCGTATATGCCCTGCTGATTGCGGCCTTCATTCCCGACACCACGGTAGCGGGGCTCTTCAATCTGCAGGGGCTGCTGCTGTTCGGGCTTTACGCCGGCGGCATCGTGAGCGCGCTGGCGGTGGCCTGGGTGATGAAGTGGCTGCAGAAGGACAAGAGCGAACATGCCCTGCTCATGGAGCTGCCCAGCTACCGTCTGCCGGACTGGAAGAGCGTGGGCCTCGGGCTTTACGAGCGCGGCATGATTTTCATCAAGCGCGTGGGCGGCGTGATTTTCGCGCTCACCATCATCCTCTGGTTCCTGGCCAGTTTTCCGGCGCCGCCGCAAGGCGCCACCCTGCCGCCGATTGACTACAGCTTTGCCGGCCGCATCGGCCATTTCATGGCGCCGCTGTTTGCACCGGTCGGCTTTCCCTGGGAGGTCTGCATCGCCCTCATTCCCGCCATGGCGGCGCGTGAAGTGGTGGTGGCCGCCCTGGCCACGGTGTATGCCCTGTCCGGCGCCGAAGATGCCGTGACGACGCAGCTCGGTGGTCTGATCGCTGCGCAGTGGTCCTTGCCGACGGCGCTCTCCCTGCTGGTCTGGTTCGTGTTTGCGCCGCAGTGCCTGTCCACGCTGGCCACGGTGCGCCGCGAAACCGGCTCCTGGAAGCAGGTGGGCATCATGACGGCGTATCTCTTCGGCCTCGCCTATCTCTTCGCGTTCATTACCTACAACGTGGCGGGGGCCTTGCTGTGATGCAGTGGCTGGTGGTGAGTGCCTTGCTGACATGGAGCGCCGTCTTCATGCTGCGCCGTTTTGTGCCCGCCATCTGGCTGCAGTCCTTGTCAGCGGGGCTGCAGCAGCGTGGCTTCAAGCGTCTGGCCGCGCTCAGCGCACCTGCCGCCAAAGCAGGCTGCGCGAACGGCTGCCCCAGCTGTGCGCCGTCCTGTGCAGCGCATGCCGCGGCGCCGGTGGCGGCCGCGCAGCCGGTCACCTGGCGATCATCCGGCCACGGCCACTGAGCGCCTGACAACGCCCGCCGCTGCGGGCGTTTTGCCAAGAGCCGGCCGGCCAAGCGCTGCCCACAAAAAGCGCCTTGTTCTCGCTCGCGCGACACAGTAAAAAACCAGCCTCTTCGCGCTTTCAGCTCTGGCCGCCAGGCCCAAGGACGTCCTCATGGCTCGTGCACTCAAGATCACCGGCATTGTCTTCGCCTCCCTCATCGGCCTCGTGCTGCTGGCGGTGGCGGCCTTGCTGCTGTTTATCGATCCCAATGACTACAAGGGCGAGATGGCGGCCTTGGTGAAAGACAAGACCGATATGGATCTGGTCATCGACGACCGGCTGGAGTGGTCGCTCTGGCCCAGCCTGGGCGTGAAGCTGGGCAAGGTGGCACTCAGCGATACGCCCGCCAAAGAAACGCTGGTCGCCGTGGATAAAGCGGCGGTGAGCGTGCAGGTGATGCCGCTTTTTTCCAAAAAAATCGCCATTGATGCCGTGCTGCTTGATGGCGCCAGGCTGCGCTTCATCCAGCATGCCGACGGTTCCACCAGCTGGGATCGCCTGCTCGCCAAACTCACCAGCGCTGAAGAAGAAAAGAAATCCGATGCGGTGGATTTCAATGTGAAAAAACTCGATGTGAAAAATGGCTCGGTGCTGCTCAAGGATGAAAAAGCCGGTGTCGAGCGCACGGTGGAAGACGTCACGCTCGCCGCCAGCGATATCGGCATGAAAAAGCCTTTCCCTTTGAAGCTGTCTTTCCTTTTCCGTCAGCAGGATGCGGCCGGCAAAACCCTGATGGCCAAAAATGCGCTGGAGACCAGCATCACGCTGGATCAGGAGGCCGAAGTCTATGAGCTCAGCAAGCTGGTTTTCAGCACGGCGCTTTCCGGGACATTGCTGCCGGCGCCGGCGAATGTGGAGTTGAAGAGCGATATTCGCGCCGACATGAAGGCGCAGCAGATTGCCCTGAAAGGCCTGGCGCTGAAAGCGGATTATCAGGACAAGGCCCTGAAGTCGCCGGGCACCGTGGATGTGGCAGCAAATGTACTGGCCGATATGGCGAAGACGCAGCTCAGCGTTAGCGATCTCAAACTGAATGCCGTATGGCCCGATGCAGCACGTCCGCAGCCGATTAGCGCCACACTCGCAAGCAATATTTCCACCAACTGGATGGATGGTGCACTGGATATTCCGCAACTCACGCTCAGTGCCGTGCTGCCGGACAAGGCCTGGCCCAAGCCGCTGAGTGTTGCTTATGACGGTCCGGTGAAAGGCAACTGGAAGCAGGGCGATTTTGCCATTCCCGCTTTTGCGCTGAACGCATTGGGCGTCAGCACCAAAGGCGAGGTTGTTGCCAAGCTGCCTGCGCTGCAGGGTACAGAGCCCGAAGCGCCGATCACCAAAGGCATGGCCATCACCGGCCGGCTGGCCACCGCCGTTTTCAATCCGCGCAGCGTGATGAGTGCGCTGGCCATTGCCGCGCCGAAAACCGCCGATGCGAATGTGCTGAAGAGCGCCAGCTTCAGTGCGGATATTTCCGGTGATGAAAAGCAGCTGTTGCTGAAAAACATGCGCGTGAAGCTGGACGAGTCCACGCTCACGGGTGAAGCCGGTATCAGCGATATGGCTACGATGCGCCAGTATGCCCGCCTCACGGTCGACACGATGGATGTCGACCGTTATTTGCCGCCTCCGTCTGCTACCAAAACAGCCGTAGCGCCTGCCGGAAAAGCGGCGACGGCGGCCTCCAGTGGCGCTGCAGAAGTGCTGCCGGTGAAATTGCTGAAAACACAGAATCTGGATGTGGTTTTCAGCGCCGGCTCGCTCAAAGTCATGGAATATCCGGTCAGCGCTTTCCGTATCGCGGCGACTGCGGCGAATGGCCTCGTCACTGTCAGCGAACTCAAGGGCAATATATACAACGGCGGCTTCAGCGTGCCGGTGAGTATCAATGTGCAAGGGGCGCAGCCGGTGCTCAAGCTGCAGCCTTCGCTCAAGCAGATGGAAATCGGTCCGCTGGCCCGGAAATTCCTGAAGAAGGATTTGCTCGAGGGCAAGGCCAGCTACACCGGCAATCTCACCGTGCGTGGCAATAGCGTGGATGCCTGGATGAAATCCGTCAGCGGCACCAGCGATCTCAAATTCGAAAACGGTGTGCTGCACGGCGTGAATGCCATGCAGGAGGCCATGAATGCCCTGGGTAAGTACCAGGGCCTGCTGGCACTCGCCGGCAAGGACGCGCAAACGATAGTCGACAAGCAAAAAGATACGGAAATCGCCAGCTTTGCCGCCAACAACACCCTGGAGAATGGCCTGCTCAAGAGCCAGTCCCTGGATGCTGATCTCAAGAAAGGCAAGGTGAGCGGTAGCGGCAGTTTCAATCTGGTCACGCAGGAGCTGGACTACAAATTCCGCATGAATCTGGACAAGTCCGTGGTGGGCGAAAAGAACGCGGGCTATGCCCTGCCCGTGCAATGCAAAGGCAGTCTTGCCGGTAATCTCGCCACGCTCTGCAAGCTCGACAGCAAGGCCATCAGCGATATGGCGCTGAAAGCCGCCACGGCCAAGGGGCTGGAAAAGCTCGGTCTGAAAGGCGGCGCATCGACGCCGACTGAGGCGGTGAAGCAGCAGGTGGATGAGGGCAAGCAGAAAGCGCAGGAAAAGCTGAACGAGAAAATCAACGAAGGCCTGAACAAACTGTTCAAGCGTTAAAAATCAAATAATTGTAGGGTGGCTTAGGCCAAAGGCCGTAACCCACCGCATTTCTGAAGCGGAGAAACGGTGGGTTACGCTGCGCTAACCCACCCTACATAAGAATCAATGAAGAAAAACAAACCTTTCGATTTCGCTGGCGCCGTACTTGCCTGGTATGACGCGCACGGTCGCAAGCATCTGCCCTGGCAGCAGGACATCACGCCGTATCGCGTGTGGATTTCCGAAATCATGTTGCAACAGACGCAGGTGAGCACGGTCATCCCGTATTACGAACGCTTCATGGCGAGCTTTCCTTCCGTGCAGGCACTGGCGGCAGCGCCGGTTGATGAGGTGCTGCATCACTGGGCCGGGCTGGGCTATTACGCGCGTGCGCGCAATCTGCACAAGGCGGCGCAGATGTTGGTGGAACGGTTCGGGGGCGAGTTTCCTGCCACGGTAGAAGAAGTGGCTGAGCTGCCCGGCATCGGTCTTTCCACTGCGGGTGCGATTCTTTCGCTGAGCCGCAAGAGGCGAGCCGTGATTCTGGATGGCAATGTCAAACGCGTTTTGTCGCGCTTTCATGCCGTGCAAGAGTCAGGCAGCGCGGCGGAGAAAAAGCTCTGGGCCTATGCGGACGAGCACACGCCACGCCGGCGCGTGGATAATTACAATCAGGTCATGATGGATCTGGGCGCCACACTGTGCACGCGCACAAAACCCGCCTGCCTGTTGTGTCCGCTGCAAGCGCACTGTGCAGGCTGGGCCGAGGGTGAGCCCACGCGCTATCCGGTAAAGAAAGCCAGCAAGGCGATTCCCGAAAAATTCACCACGCTGCTGATTTTTCTCAATGCGGAAGGTGAAGTGCTGCTGGAGCAGCGTCCGCCCGCCGGCATCTGGGGCGGGCTCTGGAGTTTTCCGGAGTCAGCGGCTGACGACGACGCCACTTTGAAGCAGATATTGAAAGCGGATTGGGGCGTGACACGAGTGCAGCCGGAATGGTTGGCTGAGCGGGGCCATACTTTCAGCCACTACCATCTCACCATGCGCCCGGCGCTGCTGCGCAAGGCAAAGCTCTCGCAAGTTTCCGGACGTGCTTCGCGCTGGTGTAAACTCGGCGCCCTGCCGGCCCTGGGTTTGCCGGCACCGGTCAAGCAGATGCTGCTTGAATTGGCTGCTGAATATTCCGTTTAAGCTGAGGTCAGACATGACGCGTATGGTGAACTGCCGCAAGTTGGGCAAAGAAGCTGAAGGCCTCGCCTTCCCGCCCTTCCCCGGCCCTGCCGGTCAGGCCATTTTTGAAACGGTTTCCAAGGAGGCCTGGCAGCTCTGGCTGAAAGAGCAGACCATGATCATCAATGAAAACCGCCTCAATGTGATGGATGCCCAGGCACAGAAATTCCTCGCCGAGCAGCGCGAGAAATTCCTCTCCAACCAAGAATACGAGCGCGCCAAAGGCTGGGTGCCCGAGAAGAAGTAAGCATTCGGGGAGCGGCTTTTGGGAGGCGCTCGGTTTTTGCAGGAGGGCTGTAGGGTGGGTTAGCGAAGCGAAACCCACCGTTCGCGATGGCTCTCCATGACCTTGCCGATGCTGACGCAGCGCCAACACGCGACTCGGACTCCGCTTCGCCGCAGGCGCTCGGTTTTTGTAGGAGGGGCTTTAGCCGCGATGCCTTTGCTTTTTCCTACAGAAAATCGCGGCTAAAGCCCCTCCTGCAAAGAACCGCCGTTATCGAGCATGTCTGCTTTGACTGATCAGGGACGATCATGGAAAAGCAAGCGGCCAACGCAAGACTACGTCAGGGGCGTCACTCCGGTGCCCATCATGTGTATCTGATTACTGCTGTAACGCATGGGCGTAATCCGGTTTTCTCCTCTTTTGAATACTCCCGTTTTCTGGTCAGGCAAATGCGTGCACTGGAGTGCAGTGGCCATGTGCAGTCGCTGGCTTTTGTGGTGATGCCGGATCATTTGCATTGGCTTTTTCAGTTGTACCCCGGCTATCGCCTTGAGGCGGTGCTGAAATTATTGAAGGGGCGGTCGGCGACAGGGATTAATCGACTGCGTGGACTACGCGGGAAGTTATGGCAGGACGGCTATCACGATCATGCCGTGCGACAGGAAGAGGATGTGGCCGGCATTGCGCGCTATATCGTGATGAATCCGGTGCGCGCTGGCCTGGTGAAATCAGTGCGTGAATATCCGCACTGGGATGCGGTGTGGTTATAGCAAGTGATGAACAGGGGGCCTTGGCCGCGATTTTCTGCAGGAAAAAGCAAAGGCATCGCGGCTAAAGCCCCTCCTACAAAAACCGAGCGCCTGCGGCGGAGCGCCGCCCGAGTCGCGCTTCTGGTGCAGCGTGTTCTGGCCGCAATCGCGGCCAGAACAACAGCGACAAAAAAGCCCGCAGATTGCGGGCTTTTTTGTTGGTCGACTCTTAGTTGCCGCGGCTGGCGCGCTTGCGTTCGTTTTCGTTCAGGTGCTTCTTGCGGATACGAATGGTCTGCGGCGTCACTTCCACCAGCTCGTCGTCTTCGATGAATTCCAGCGCCTGTTCCAGCGTCATCTTGATGTAGGGCGTCAGGGTCAGGGCTTCGTCGGTGCCGGCGGCGCGGATATTGGTGAGCTGCTTGGCCTTGGTGGGGTTCACCACCATGTCTTCACCGCGGGCGTTCTGGCCGACCACCATGCCTTCATACACTTCGGTCTGCGGGCCGATGAAGAGACGGCCACGTTCCTGCAGCGTGAAGAGGGCATAAGCCAGTGCCGTGCCTGCGGTCATGGACACCAGCACGCCATTATTGCGCTTGGCCACGTCACCGGATTTCACCGGGCCGTAGTTGTCGAAGCTGGAGGTCATGATGCCGGTGCCGGAGGTCATGGTGAGGAATTCCGAACGGAAACCGATCAGGCCGCGCGACGGTACGGTAGCCGTGATGCGTACACGACCCTTGCCGTCCAGCACCATGTCGGTGAGCTCGCCTTTGCGCAGGCCCATCTGTTCCATCACGGAACCCTGGTGTTGTTCTTCCACGTCGAAAATCACGCTTTCGAACGGCTCCATCTTCACGCCGTCGATTTCTTTCATGATGACTTCGGGGCGTGACACGCCCAGCTCGTAGCCTTCACGACGCATGCTTTCGATCAGCACGGACAGATGCAGCTCGCCACGGCCGGAAACCTTGAAGCGGTCCGGCGAATCGGTGGGCTCAACGCGCAAGGCGACGTTGTGGATCAATTCTTTTTCCAGACGGTCCTTGATATTGCGCGAGGTGACGAACTTGCCTTCGCGACCGGCGAAGGGCGAATTGTTCACCTGGAAAGTCATGCTCACGGTGGGCTCGTCCACGGACAGGGGCGGCAGCGCTTCCACATTCTGCGGATCGCAGAGCGTGTCGGAAATCTGCAGGCCTTCCATGCCGGTGACGCACACGATATCGCCGGCCTGGGCATCCGCCACTTCCACGCGGGTGAGACCGCTATAGCCCATGATCTGCAGGATGCGGCCGTTACGCTTTTTGCCTTCGCGATCAATGATCACCACGGGCGTATTGGTTTTTACCTTGCCGCGCTGGATGCGGCCGATGCCGATGACGCCGACATAGCTGTTGTAGTCCAGCGAGGAAATCTGCATGCGGAACGGGCCGTCCACATCGGCATCCGGCGGCGCCACTTTATCCACCACGGTTTCAAACAGCGGCGTCATGTCCGGAGCAAGCTTGTCGAGTTCCAGACCGGCAATGCCGTTCAGGCCGGAGCCGTACACGATGGGGAAATCCAGTTGCTCGTCGGTGGCGCCGAGCTTGTCGAAAAGATCGAACACCTGATCGATGACCCAGTCCGGACGCGCGCTGGGGCGGTCGACTTTATTGATGACGACGATGGGCTTCAGGCCTTGGGCAAACGCTTTCATGGTCACGAAGCGTGTCTGCGGCATGGGGCCGTCAACAGCGTCCACCAGCAGCAGCACGGAGTCCACCATGGAGAGCACGCGCTCTACTTCACCGCCGAAGTCGGCGTGACCCGGGGTGTCGACGATATTGATGCTGTATTCGGTGCCGCTGCGCTTGTCCGTCCACTTGATGGCGGTGTTCTTGGCCAGAATGGTGATGCCGCGTTCCTTTTCCTGGTCGTTGGAGTCCATCACGCGTTCGATGTCGCCGGCGCGGTCGCCGAGGGTGCCCGACTGCTGCAGGAGCTTGTCGACGAGAGTGGTCTTGCCATGGTCAACGTGGGCAATGATGGCGATGTTGCGGATGTTCTGGATAGACACGGTATTCACCAGGGGTGGGGAGACGGGCCCGGAGGGGGCTGTACGAAAAGGCGGCGATTATACAGAAACGGGGTGAAACGGCGAGCGCCGCGCTGTCCGGCAAAACCCGGTGGTTTTGTGGGGCGGGAGTTGTCTGCATGGGCCAGTCCTGACAGCATCGCTCGCCATGGCGTGATTGGCGCGCCCTGTTTGCCAAGGAGGAAAAACATGTCGTCTCCCCTGAATCCCTACCGTCCGCCCGAGGCCACGGTGACGGATGTCCGTGAATCTGCTGCCGACCTCCAGTTCCGCGCCCCCGCGGCCCGGGTGGATGCCGGTCGTGGCGTGAGCTGGATAGGTGAAGGCTGGGCGCTTTTCAAGCTGGCGCCGGCGCTGTGGATAGTCGCGCTGGTCATCCTGATTGCCCTGCAGATGGTGCTGGGCTTGCTGCCCATCATCGGCAATATCGCCAGCATGCTCATCGGCCCCTTGTTCATGGCCGGCGTACTGGCCTTTGCCCATGGCCTGGCCGGCGGCGAGGAGGCGGACATCGGCAAGCTGTTTGTGGGCTTCCGCGAAAAGACCGGGGCGCTGGTGACGATCGCCCTGCTCTATCTCTTGATGATCGTGGTGGTGATTGTGGTGGCGGTGGTGGCGGTGTTCGTGCTGGTGGGCAGTGCCAGCGCGTTCAATGCGGCCGACCCGGAGGCCATGGCGGCCAGCCTGATGGCGGGCGCCAGCGGCATGCTGGTGCTGGGCGTCGTGCTGGTAGCGCTGGCGGCAGTATTCCTGATTGCGGCGGCCTACTGGTTTGCCCCCGGCCTCGTTTACTACACCGATCTTGGGCCGGTGGCGGCCATGAAGGAAAGCTTTGCCGCCTGCCTGCGTAACTGGCTGCCCTTCCTGCTCTACAGCATCATGGGCTTTTTTGTACTGCTTGGCGGCACCCTGGTCCTGCTCATTGGTCTGCTGGTGGCCTTGCCGGTGCTGATGGCGTCCTATTACGCCAGCTTCCGGGATCTCTTCGGCGTACGGGCGTAGTGATTTTGCAGGTGCGAATGCATTCGCACCTACCCTCCAAAGTCTTCAGCAGAGATATGAGCCCCATGAAAAAGGCCGCCCGAAGGCGGCCTTTTTCATGGCAGGGAAGGCTTACTTCGTCTGCACCTTCTGGATGTTGCCACCGATGATGGCGACCACGCGACGGTTCTGGGTTTTGCCCTCGGCTGTCTTGTTGTCGGCGATCGGCTGGCTGGAGCCGTAGCCCTTGGCGGTGATGCGGCCGGCGTCGATGCCGTGCTCGTTCACCAGCACTGCCTTGACGGCGTCAGCGCGCTGCTGGGACAGCTTGTCGTTGGCTGCCTTCTTGCCGCTGGCATCGGTGTGACCCTGGATTTCCACGGAGATGGCCGGATGCTTCTTCAGCAGCTCAGCCACTTCCACGAAGTCAGCGCTCTTGGGGTTCTTGACGACGGCTTTGCCGCTGTCAAAAGTGACGGAGAGCTGCTTGTTGATGGCTTCGGTCAGCATCTTGTCGCAACCCTTGTCGTCCACCACAACACCAGCGGCCGTGCTCGGGCACTGGTCGCGGTAGTCAGGCACGCTGTCCGTGTCGGCATCTGCCGGGCAGCCATCGGCATCCACCTGCACGCCGGCCGGGGTGTCGGCGCATTTGTCGGCGGCATCCGCCACGCCGTCACCATCGCTATCCACCACCACGGCAGCAACCGGGGCGACAGCGGCAGCGGCTTCTTCAACCTGCTGTTCCGGCTCGGGCTGGGGAGCCGGCTCTTCAGCAGCGCTCTTGCCGCTGCCGGCAGAGAACTCGATGCCGAGACCGACGATCTGGTCGTTGGATTCGATATCGAAGTTGTAGACATCACGCACTTCAGCGCGCAGGGCGACATAGTCGTTGAAGCGGTAGAAAGCGCCGAGAGCGGCATTGCCGATCACGCCTTCAGACTTGTAGCCACCATCAAACTTCAGGTTTTCCTGGCCGGCACCGAGCAGGATATAGGGCGAAAACTTGCCCTCGGCATTGAAGGCATAGTAGCCGTCCAGGGTCAGGCGGCTGTCGCGGCCGTCACCGGTCAGCGGGCTTTCCAGCTGAGGCTCGGTGCGTCCGTAGTGGACTTCGATGCCCATGGCTGGCGTGAAGCGGTAGCCAAGACCCAGGGCATAGCCCACCTCGTCATCCACGCTTTCTTTCTTGTCGCTGTCGAAAAGGTGGTAGGTGGCCATGGGGGTGAAGGTGACTTCAGCCTGGGCGCACATCGCCAGGGGAGCCAGCATCGCGGCAAGTGCAAGTCGAGTAAGTTTCATATGGGGTTCCTCCCGGTCGGTTCCATGAGCCTGCTGGCTATAAAGATGAGCAGACGCCACAAGCCTAGACAGGAATCGCAGACTGGCAAGCATCAGAAGTCTGATGTGAAGTGGTCATGACGAGTCAGGCTTGTGGGCGGGCACGCTAAGGGGGCAGGTGTTCAAGGTCAAGAGGCTTTTGTCGCAGCGCCCCAGGCCGGTAGGGGTGGATTGGCCGGCCATGCTAGAATCGCGGCAGTTTTGCGGGGGTTTTTGATGAGTGATTTTGTCCAGCGTTTCCATTTCAGTGAAAGCCCCGTGCGCGGCGAGCTGGTGCAGCTTGCCGACAGCGTGGCGGCGGTGCTGGATCGCCATGATTATCCGCCGCGCATTGCCGCTTTGTTGTCGGAAGCCTTGGCGGCCAGTGTTTTGCTCACCAGCACGCTCAAGTTTGAAGGCGCCCTCATCCTGCAGGTGCGTGGCAATGGTCCGCTGGAAGCGCTGATGGTGGAATGCAATCACCGGCGTGAACTGCGCGGCATTGCCCAACTCGGCGAAAGCTGGACGGAGGCCTGCGCCGTATTGCCGCTGTCCGAGCTGGTGGGTGATGCCCAGCTCGTCATCACCATCGACCCGGATAATGGCCAGCGTTATCAGGGCATCGTGCCTTTCAGCAGCGAAACCCTGTCAGGTTGCCTCGAACATTATTTCGAACAGTCCGAGCAGCTGCCGACGCGCATCTGGCTGGCGGCCGATGGTGAAAATGCGGCGGGGCTCATGCTGCAGGTCTTGCCGGGGCATGACAGCGGCGATGACGATGACATCTGGCCGCGCTTGTGCAGTCTGAGCGAAACCGTGACCGCACAGGAAATGCTGGAGCTGCCGGCGACCGAGCTGCTTTACCGCCTCTACCACGAGGAAGTCGTGGAGCTTTTGCAGCAGGATGAGGTGATATTCCGTTGCAGCTGTTCGCGTGAACGCACCGAGCAGGTACTGATTTCATTGGGCGAGGCCGAGCTGCGCGATATCGTGGCCGAGCAAGGCGCTATCGAGATCAGCTGTCAGTTCTGCAATCAGGAGTATCACTTCGACGGCATTGATGTAGAGCAGATGCTGCGTGGCGGTGCTGGCGGATCGCAACGCCTGCACTGATCCCCGCGCAATAAAAAAGCCGGCTGATGCCGGCTTTTTTATTGCGCCTTGTTGTCATGAAAAGAAAGCCAGCGCCCGCGGCGGAGCGCAGCCCGAGTCGCGCCTCGGGCATAGCGTGTTCGCGGTGCGACCAGCACCG
>JACCDZ010492703.1_pt1 | contig 14689 bp, 21 predicted proteins | sample 7449551 | NCBI WGS metagenome assembly JACCDZ01 (sample SAMN15323452, study PRJNA562643) | freshwater metagenome | isolation source: river surface water | place: USA:Blue River Watershed | collected 2017-08-18 | reverse complement strand
TTTGCCTTTACAGGACCTGAAATGACTGCTTTGAAGCTGGTGATGGATGTCCATGATGCCCAGCTAGACAACTGCACTGTCAAAGAGATGGAGATGGCTTTGTACATTGTTTCTGAAGAGATCCGTCTGAAGAAGTGCCGACCAATAGTGGAGATGGCGTAATGGACGATCCATACCACTACGAAAAGCCAGAGTGGTTGGTGCTCAAGCAAAGAGAACACAACCGCAAGTTAAGAGAAAAGCGACTTGGTAGGCCAATAGGAACCTGGGGTGGTAAACGTCAGGGTGCTGGAGTCAAGAAAAAGACAGAAGAACCCAAGTACACCAATCTTGTCGCACTAACTCTAAACAGCATCCAAAAACAAGTACTTATAGAAATGGGTAATGGTGATCTGGATACTGGTGTACAGAACTTAATCAACCAACACATTTGAAAGCAAAGCATGGAAATAAACCCAGAAAAAGCCATTCGTTACATCCAAGAGCATGCAGAGAAATATGCAAAAGCAAAGGGTGATGTAGCGTATACAGAGAACTATCTCAAAGTTGTTAAATCACAACAGATGAACAATAGTGACTCTAGCTCTCTTGGTCAACGAGAAGCAGATGCCTATGCAAGTCCTGAGTATGTGCAATCAATCTTGGCCCACAAACAAGCAGTGGAAGAGGAAGCACACCTGAAGTGGATGCTGACAGCAGCACAGGCAAGGATTGAAGTGTGGAAGACACAGGAATACTCCAAACGGTCTGAGATGCGTAATCTTGGATAACAGAAAGGTTGTGATGAATGAGTTGGCTCTTTTCGCAGGTGCTGGTGGAGGCATACTTGGTGGACACCTCCTTGGATGGCGAACAGTCTGTGCCGTTGAGTGGGAACCATACCCAGCTAGCGTACTGTGTGCCCGACAAAATGACGGACTTCTCCCGCCTTTCCCGATTTGGGATGACATACAAACCTTTGACGGTTTCGCATGGAGAGGACTTGTTGACGTTGTATCTGGAGGATTCCCGTGCCAGGACATCTCAGCAGCAGGAAAAGGAGATGGGCTTGACGGAGAACGATCAGGAATGTGGCGACACATGGCGAGGGTGGTTGGCGAGGTACGACCCAAATACGTCTTTGTGGAAAACTCCCCAATGCTCACTACTAGAGGAGGAACAAGAGTCGTTGGAGATCTTGCCCAAATGGGGTATGACTGTAAATGGACTGTTATGGGAGCTGCAGACGTTGGAGCCAACCATCAGCGGGACAGAATGTGGATTGTGGGCAAGTCCAAACGCAAGGGATTGGAAAAACAGCGGAGCAAGCCAAGGAAAAAGGAAATCGCCCAATCTGGGGACTCAAGTACATTGGCCCACACCGAGGACCAAGGGAATGTGTGGGGGCAGTGGATCATGGGATTTGCTGAACAAGAACACTACAGTGGAGGAAGCAAGACAGATGGGCGCAGGAAATGGTGGGAAGCTGAACCCAACGTGGGTAGAGTGGCTGATGGGGTGGCCGCTAGGGTGGACAGACTTAAAGCCATTGGTAACGGACAAGTCCCATTGTGTGCAGCAGAAGCATGGAGATTGCTTAGTAAATGAACAACAAATTGAATAACAAGGAAAGGTTGCATCTAGCCAGGGTCAAGGAGCTACCCTGCTCAGTCTGTGATGAACCTGGACCAAGTGACGCACACCATGTAAAACAGGGTTTGCAGTACACTTGCATAGCATTGTGCAAGGATTGTCATCAAGGCAGTATTCTTGGTTGGCATGGACAAAAAAGAGCATGGTCTATCCGTAAAATGGATGAAATCGATGCCTTGAACAAAACCATTGAAAGGTTAGTTAATGAACTACGGTGAATTCCTGCTCACGTTGATGCACTCATCAACTAACACTCAGATCCTGCATCGCCAAACAAAAAGCTATGCAGAGCATGTTGCTTTGGGTGAGTTCTATGAAGCCATCATTCCCCTGGTAGACACTCTTACAGAAGCTATTCAGGGCTTGGAGGGCGAGATCATTGACTACCCTGTGGACTACTATGGCCCAGCAGCCAGTGGTCTTGAAGAGCTTTCCTCGCTGAAAGACTACGTTACTGAAGAGCGTAACAATCTGCCAGCTAACAGTGAGATCCAAAATATTGTTGACGAAATCGCCGATTTGATTAACAGTACTTTGTACAAGTTGCGTTTCCTGAAGTGACTTTCTCAAGGTTGGGAACTTAGGCCCTTTTATTAGGGTCTTTTTTTTGGCAAAAACCTGTGGAAAATTCACAAATGCCCTGGTTAACAAAAACAGGGGTCCAAAAATTTTGAGGGGGGGGTCCTTTTATTTTTGGCAAAACTTGGTTGCCAACGTCAGTTGACCTCATCAAGGCCCATCAACCCCCATTGACACCCATTGCTGGTCAACAATCCAAAGGGGGCTACAAGGCCACTACAAGGCCTATAAAGGGCCTAATTTCAATCCATGCACCCTAGCCCTACAAAATACGGATAAAGCCTCAAAAGCCCGATTTTGTGAAGTAAGCACTCACTAACTTAACAAGCCCAAAAAAACCCGGAATGAATCCGGGATTCTTTGGAATTGTGACTTAGATGCTGTCGACTAGAACCCAAAAAAATTCAGGCTTAACACTTCGCCACTGTTTAGGGTTGTCGCATGAATGAACAATCAAGCCTAATTCATGCACCCCTGTGATTGTCCACAGTGCAGCGCTATCAAGGGTTGTAATCACCCCGATTTGTCCAATTTGGTTTTTGATGAATTCAATTTGGTTATTCATAGTGCACCCAATCTGTAGGGTCATAGGGTTCATAAAAAAAGTGACATTTTGCTTCGAATCTATCCCAGCCATAAACCCGCATTAGGTGTTCTATCCGGTCTAAAGCTTCGCCTGGGAATTGTTCATTTGACGTTTTAAGCATAGTGAACCCCTAAAATTTGTGTGAACCCTGATGTATCTTTTTTGGCTTTGCCTTTAGCGTATAAAGCCACTACAACCCGTTTAGGTTCAATGTGTCGCACATCAGTGTTATCGCCATCAATCACATCCCAGCCCCTAAAATTTGTGGGAATGTCTGCTTGTTTTTGGAAAACTACAGCCACCCTGGAATTGTTTGGATTCTGTAGACCCTTGATTGTGATGGGCTTAGGTGTCACAGCGCTAAAGGAATACGTCAAATCGTAATTTCCGGCTGTTTTGCCTTGTAAATTCCTTGCTGGGTGTTTTGTATAGTCGTAAAACTGCACATCAGGGAACAATTGGAAAATGTTTTTACCATTCCACACAATCAAGTTTTCGTAAGGAATGTCGGATGTGCCATTAGGGCGCACCAATGGGGTGAACCCTTGCTTTTTAGCTTTGTTTTGTAGTGTCCAAATATCTGCAGCAAATGACAACAAAAAAGCTTGCTGATTGTCATAGAAAAATTGTGTTTTGCTGATTCTTGCTTGCTGTACAGAATTAAAAGCACCTCTCCCTGATGATTCCAGACATCCTGTCATGCACCCAGCAAGCTTTGCCATTGCACAAATTTTGTGATCAGGCTTTAGGTAAACAATCCCTGTCAAATAACCAATGGTTTCGCCCTTGATTGTCTTAGCTGATGATTCACCCAGGATAGTCTTGTAGGGCAAACCTAGGATTTTGAGAATGGTTTTATATGGGTTTTTCATGACGCTGATTCCTCGCATTCATTAATAAAACCGATTTCCCAATCAGCATGAGAAGAAGGGTCAAATGATTCCACTTGCTCCCAAGCGATTTGCTCTGCTTCTTTTTCAGATCTAGCCTTAACAGCTAATGTGATGAATGATGTTCTACGTAATTCAATCGAATAGTTTTTCATGATATGCATTCCAATGGTTGAATTGATGTTTAACTTAAGATTATTTTCTTAAGCTCTGCAATTGTTTTGCCTGTCATTTGAGACAATTCTTTTAGTGTCATATTTAAATGTGTGTCGTAGTAATGTCTGATTTGTTCGTTTGTCATATCAAGCCCCATAAATGATGAAATAAGCCGCAAATGGTGCAGCGATACAAAAAGCAAAAAGCAAAGCATCGATAAATTGTTTAATGGTCATATCAATCTCCCAAACGATGTGCATCCCGTGATGGGACAAATTCTGTAGCTTTTTTGTCTGATGCATCAGCATGGATAGCTGGTTCAATAGCATCATCAATATCTGACAGATCATCATCCGTCAGTAGCTCTAGGACGCTAGTGCCATCAAGCATTACGTCATTAATCTGTGTCTTATAAATTCCCTCTTCGTCTCCCCATGCGGATGCTTCGACCCATAGGTGAGCTCTACGAATCTGGAATTCGAATTCAATTTTGATATCTGGCGGATAGCGCATGTTGACCCTTTCAAGGTGTGTTAAACATGTGTTTATTGTGTGCGATTGTGTGCGATTGTGTATCAGGGAAAACCCTATGTTTGGCATGTTTAAACCCTAATAGGGAATACCCTAATGCAATCAAGTGAAATCAAGTTATACACATGGGTGTGGACAACATGGGGATAACTTAGGGGTGTTTGTCCTAGGTGAAATCTGGTCTAAAGCAAGGCAAAAAGAAAAAAGAAAAAGAACCCCAGATTCGTTCTCCGCCAATGTTCATAAGGGCTAGAGAGACATAGAGACAAGTCTCAAGGTTTCCAGCGCATGACTAGCTCAGAGACTGGCAAGCACTAGAAAAACCATAAGTGATTGGGCTCTTACCCGCAAACAATTTGCAAGGCCCTATACAGCGAGAATGAGCATTGGTGGCTACTACCCCCTTAGGAAACAACAGACCCCCCTAGAATCGCGTTTAAATGCGTTTTAACCCCCCTGGAAACGGGAGGGGGTAGGACTGGATTGAATGGAAAAAGAGGGGGCCCACTCCCCCATTCCCAAATTTTCTACAAAACTTTTTTAGCCCACTACTCAAAACCACAATTCAAACTAAACGAACGTATTACAGAACTAGTGATAAATGGGGAAAAGTGCGGGAAAACACGGGAAAATACAAAGGTTTGCTAGACAAAAAAGTAATACTTGGAATCCTGTATAAAATTTTTTGTCCAAAACTTTTCAGGTTGCTAGAATGAGGACATCGTATTGAAAGGAATTGCATGGACCACGATTGGCAACTGGCTCATCCGCTACATGATGTTGATGACATCATTGAGATGGCTGATGGGATGTTTGGTAAGGAAGCTGATGGGATTCTTACCAGGGACAGGAATGTGTTCCGTAAGAATGTGACCATCACTGCTACTACCCAACTGTTTGACAAGGGTAGAGAGTTCTTGGCTGTTTGTCGGCAAAAGCAGGAATACAAGAAGGTTGTGATTGACGGGTTTGTTGATTACATGTGTACGGAACCTAAGCTGCTGGCTTACTGCTGGTTTGACCGTGGTGGGTATACGACCTATGCAAATGAAGAGATCTCCAACGCAAAGTTCCACCATTTGGACTTATCTCTTCCTGCCAAACAACGTGTTAAATTAATCCATGAGATGATTGACCAGCATATCTTGTGGGCAAGTACTTGGGGTATTCCTGTTATTTGTTCTACAAGTATTCGCAGTGAACATGATGGGTTTATGAAAATCCATAAAAAACGTGGATTTACGGTTAATGGTTCATATGCTTGGATCAGAACTGAAAACGGTTTGAAGGATCTGTATGAAAAAGCCTAAAGACGCTGATATTCTTTTTGGTGAGATTCGTCCTGAAGGTAGCTTGGTAACTTCTCCTGAGGAGTTGGAGAAGAAGAAGCACTACATGAAAATGAAGAGAGCCGAAAAGAGAGCTATGGGTTTGGCTACTGGTGAACAGTTTCCAAAAGAGGAAAAGCCAAAAGTTCAATCTGGTGGTCGGCAAAAGTCCATTGTCAACCGAGTTACTGAATACGGTGCTTTGTTCAACAAACTCAACGAAGAGAGGTTGGCTAAGGGTCTACCTCCTTTGAAGACAGCTATGGAGGTACTCATCGATGCCATGCAGTCTGAGGAAATTGATATCAAGGATAAAGCCAGGATTGCTGATAAGCTGGCTCCGTTTGAATCATCTCGTGCCCCAATTATTTCAATTGAGCATGTGAATAATGTGAACAAAGAAGAAGAGGTATCCGCTGATGATGCCCTGGATGATTTCTTGACGGCTTTGCGTAAAGTGTGATAATCCCATTACTTTCATGAAAGGTTAGTATGTCCACAAACTTCCTGTACGCCCAAGCGCCTAACCGCACTGGCAACACATCCAAACATACCCCATCGAAGTCTGGTGGTGCTACCAACGTGACCAACACCAAGCACGGTGTATCAGGTCCTACTGGTCAACAAGGCGCTCCTAAAGCCACTGGCGACATCACTGGTCGTCATCAAAAGGTTCAAGTCAGCACCCACGCTGATTACTGTGGAACCATCAAGAACGATGGCTACATGAACAAATCAACCAAAAACTACTTGGGGTAAATCATGTCCTACGGAAAAGTAATCTCTGGTGGCAAGGCCATGACCAATGGTCTGACAAAGAACATCAACAACAAGCTCAAAGGCTTTGAAGAAGGCCACAAACGTGGTCAAGCTCTGGCTACTGCTGTTGGCAAAGCTTTCAACCAAAACCCTCTTTCTGATAACCACTTGAATAACATCAACGTGGCAGCAGCAAAGAAGTTTACTGTCCCCACGCTTCCGAAAAACGTTTGAAAGGTAATGTATGGCAACGTATGATATTGCGGCACTGAAGGAAGATCTGCCAACAGCAAAAGAGCTTGCTCAATTTGTTTACGACAAAACGAGCATTGCTCTTGACCTGGTTGGCAAGCCGAAAGACGAACAATACCAAGTCGCTAAAAACGCCTTGGAAGGAAAGAAGATCCCGTCTGATTACCAGACCGATCTCAATCCTTACATTGATCGCAAAGAACTGATTCCCGTTGATGAAAAGAAAGTCTTGCCTCCCCGAGACAAAGACTTGCCTTCCGAAGAATCGCAGGTTCATTTCTTTGGTGCGACAAACATGCCTCACCCAATGGACCCTCAATCGGACAAGAAGGTTCAAATCAACTTCCGCAAGTACGACAATGGCGTGATCACTTATCAGGTCATGGGCCCATTGGAGCAAATCGCTGTTGGTGAACGCATCAACAAGTTTGGACAGAAACAACCCGAGAAGTTCTCTTGGATTGACCCACGTACCGAAGAGTTGGTATTGCGCCGTGCTGATGGCACATACACAGAAAAAGGCCGTGGCCTGTATGCGTATTGTGTTGGCGAAAAAGGTGGCGGCATCTGGTCCTTGATTGACCGTGACATGCTCAACATTGTTCAGAAGAACGTCACTAATCCGTGGGTCTAATGGAAGATCACAGCACAACCTTTCGGCAGAAGTTATCTGCTCAGGCAGAGACTTGTGCAAGGAAAACTCTTGAGTGGCTACAAAAGGATCTTCAAGGAGATCGTGCGTTATCTGCTCAAGACGTTTACTACCTTGCATCCGCTGCCGAACTGCTGTTGACCATGCGCGATACGTATGGCAAAAAGTGAAGCCAGTGATTACATCCTCCCGATTTACAAAGATCGGGCACTAAAACATCTGGTTAAGTTGGCTGGAGGCAAAGCTGCCATTAAGCACCTTGATGCTGACCAACTTAGAAAGATGAAAGCGGCAAGAGATGTCGTTGCAAAGGACATGCAGTACAACACCTTGAAGTGGTTCAGACCCTTCAAGTACCAATCTGAGTTCTTTAAAACTGGCGCTCACTTCACCCGTAGAGGCATGATTGCTGCCAACCGTGCTGGCAAAACAGTCGCCTCTACCTACGAGACTGCTTACCACCTGACAGGCAGATACCCAAAAGGCTGGGCAGGTAAGGTCTGGGACAAACCCATCATTGCTATGTGTTCTGGTGAATCCTGGGAACAGGTAGCCAAGACACTGCAAAGCAAACTGCTTGGGTGTGATGACATCAAGCAATCGTACAAATTAGGAACAGGCTCCATTCCGCTTGAGTGTATTGACGAGAAGTCATACCGAACAGATGGGGCTAACGTCCTGTCTATTGAAATCTGGCATGAATCTGGTGGCAAATCCAAACTTTACTTTTCCAATTACACTCAGCAAGTGCGTCATCTGCAAGGTTTTGAACTCGACCTTGTTGTCTTGGACGAACAACCACCAGACGAGATCTTCTCGGAACTTGTTGTCCGTACTGCACAACGGAACGGGCAGGTACTGTGTTCATTTACCCCACTCAAGGGTATGTCAGGACTTGTTCGCAAGTTCTGGGACAAGATAGACGGCTACACCCATGTCCGAGTAACCTGGGACGACATCCCGTTTGAAAACGAATGGGGTGAGAAGTTTTTCAGCCAAGAAGAACGTGACCAATTATCCCGAGACTTTATGCCTTGGGAACGAGAATGCCGTATGAAAGGTATTCCGTTGGTTGGCAAGGGTGTGGTGTTCCCACTTCTTGAATGGCCTACCTACAAGTCGATTGACGTTGATCTGAAGAACAATCCCAAGATGGAGCGATTGATCTCATTTGACTTGGGCATCAAGAATGACCCAACGGTGATCAGCTTCTTGTTCCGAGATCCTGTGGAGGAGATTATTTACCTGCACAGGCAGATTAAGGTGGCTCAGGGCGAAACTCCAGATGAATATGTTCATTATCTGATGGACAGAGAATCCAAGAACGTGCCGATTGCCCTGCCCCATGATGCAACCCAAGCAGGTCGATACACCCTGACAGAACAATCAGTGCGTGAAGTGTTTGAGGACAACTATGGCCTGAACTGTATTGCTGGTGCTATATTGAACCCCGTCAATGACCAAGGCAAGGTAACCAACCATAAGTCCTATGGAATCAATATAATGCGGCTAGGCATGGAACGTGGCACATTTAAGGTAAATGAGGCTTGCGTGGATTTTCTTGATGAAGCAAGAAACTATGCCATTGACGAAGCTGGACGATTTAGTGATCCTGATGACCACATTGACTCTGCTCGGATTGGCATTTTGGCGTTGATTCAAGGTCATGGAGAATCTATGGTTAGCCGAGCAAATACGTTCCAATACCGCAGACCCAACGCCATTGATGGCAAGGTGCAAAGGATTTAATCATGCTGGACAAACAAAATATCATCGTCGAGTACATCGAAGCACCTGCCAGTAACAAAGGCATTGTTTTCCAGGTTGCTCATGAGGTTTATCTCAAAATGGTGGATTACTTGCGATTGACGCAAGCAAAAAACACCTTCAACCGTCTTTCTGATTACCACTACCTCAACATTGCTGTAAGCAACTCCACAGAACCAATCCGTGGCATTGACTACATCCACCCTGTTGTCACCCCCGGTGTTGATTACGCTACAGCCATCATCACAAAATGCCTGATGCCCAACGGCAAGGTTAATTTTGAGTTTGAGCGTTTCAGTGAGATGGACAGTGAGCAAGCCACCCAGGCTACTGAGATGGTCAAGTACATGATCAACTCAAAGAACGATTCTTACGCCTGTATTCGTGATTGGGCACAAGACTCTTTGCTCCACAAGAACGGTATTGTGATGGTGTCACCAGTGCGTGAACCCATTACCCAATACAAAGAAGTTGAGGGGACAAAAGACCAACTGCGTGTGTTTGAGACTATGGCTACCGAAAAGGGCCTGACAGTCAAACGCCAGAACATGCGTAAGATTGACGTTGACCTTGAGGGTGTCATGCAGGAGATGATGAATCCTGATGACGATCAAGGAACAATGCAAGAAGAGGTCAATGAGGCCATTGCAGCCAATACGGTGTACCGTGCCAAGTACAAGATGACAGGTTTCTCAACATCTGTCCGTATCAAGCATGTTGCCCAACACTACTTTGTGTGCAACCCCACAATTCCCGGCATTCAGGACCAAGACTTTGTTGGGTTCTATGACCCAATGACCATCCATGAGTGCAAGGCTCAGTTCCCTTATGTTGACATTGAAAAGCTTGCTGAACATGCTGCCTACGGTCCTGCTGGTGCTTATCAAGCAGGTGCATTGGAAAACGATCTTGCTTTGCATGCTCGTGATTCCACTCCTGTTCCAGGTCAAGGCGTAATTGCTTCTGCTGGCGCTGATCGCTACAGCCGAGTGATCATGCTGACTACTGCATGGATTCGCAAAGACGTAGACGGTGACGGTGAAGAAGAAATCGTCGAATGCTGCTTCTCGGGCTCGTATGTGCTGTATGTCAAAGAGGTGGATTTCATCCCCTTGGCAGCAATGTGCCCCAAACCCATCACAGGCAACTTCTTTGGCTACTCTTTGGCAGAACGTCTTGTGCCAATGCAGGAATACGCTACATCGATTGCTCGTGCTGAGATGGCTTTTGCCATGCAAGCCTCGACACCTCGTATTGGCGTAAACCCAGAGTTCATGGATGCCGAAGAGATCCAACGTGGTGTCTCTGCCATGTTCATCTTGGACCGCAAGTTTGATCCTGCCAAGCACATCTACGAATTTGCACCTATGCAGGGTAACCTGCAATACGTTCAGTCGTCTATGCAACGGTTTGAGTCCGACAAGATGGCAATGATCGGCATGACAAGCCCCAACGATGTGCTGAACCCTGAAGTCATGAAAGATGGCAACTCAGGCTTTAAGCTGCAACTGGCTATGGGTCCAAACCAGTTGATCCAAGACGAAATGGTCAAGAATTGCGCCATTGGTCTGCGTGACATGATCTATATCGTCTGGAAAACACTGATTCAGTACTCCGACGATTACAACATTCAGCAATTGGCTGGTGTTTGCGGTAAAGGTAAGCCATTCATGGATGCCATTTCGATGGAAAACTATGAATTTATTGACCGCAAGCTGATTAATATCGATTTGGCTTTGGGTTTCTTGTCTGACGAAAATCGTTTGACTCGCCAACAGTTAATCGGACAAGCTCAACAGCAGTTTAGCCAAGCCATGATGTCTTTGGACCCAAGCGTTCCTGAGTTGTTCTTCAAGTTGCGCCGTCCATTTGAAGATACTCTGCGTGTTTTGGGTGTCAAGGACGTTGATGCTTATTTGCCAACCTTGGATGAAGCCGCTAAGATTATTCAAGCGCAAGCTGCAAAGGGTCCAAGCCCAGAACAGCAGAAAATCCAATCTGAAACTGACCTTAATAGGGCCAAGATTGAAGATACGATGGCAAACACTGCGTTTACGCAGAAGAAAGCCGAAGACATTGATACTGACAACATGTTTGAAGCCTTGGCTGCAAAACGAGGCAACTTACATTCAGTACAAGTTGATTAAGGAATTGCAATGAAAAGCTTGGTATTGAATATCCGTAACTATTTCAACCAGCGGACTCGTACCGCTGACGCACATAAGGATGCTGATGTAACTCGAAAAACTCTAGTAATTGAAAATGGCGAATCTGCCATGCGCCTCATGAAGAATGAGGATTTTGCACTGCTGTTTAACCTGTATAGGTTCAACATGCTAGAGAGGCTTGAAGACAGTAGAGCCGATCTAGAACGTATTGAAAATGCACATTATGTTGCTGGAGTCCGAGATTTCATCGGTTTCATTGAGAAAACTGAATATCTTGGAAAAGTGGCAAAAAAATCCAACACTTAACCAAAGAGAGTAAACTATGTCAGACGTAATCACGCAAGTGACCGCCCCTGAGCAAACTGGCGCTGTGAATCCCGCCGATGCCATCGCTGCAATGATTGCCGCTAACAAGCGTAACAGTCAGCAACCCGAAGGCAGTTCACAAACACCAGCAGGACAAGAAGAGGCGAAAGCCGAATCCCCTGAGGCGGCTCCTGTTGAAGGAACCGAACCTGAAGATGGTATTGCAAGTGAGTCAGAAACTGTAGATTCGGAAAATGATGCAGAGGCCACTGATGGTGTAACCGAAGCAATCAATTTCCTAGAGTTTGCAGAGCAGAATCCCGACATGATGTGGAGGATTCCTAATAAGGACGCAGAAGGCGGCTTTATTGAGATCCCTGTATCTAAGGCTGCTGCTATTTTGGGTCAAGGCAGTGCTATCCATGAAAATGCTCGCAAGCTTAAAGCTGAACGAGCCGATTTTGAAGAGTTTGAAGCGAAACGTCGAAGTGAACTTGATGGATTGCAGATAGGCTTGGAGTTGACGATTGTTCCTCAGTTGCAAACTGCTGCTGATGAACTGATTCAGATCCAGGAATACAACCAGCAATGGCAGCAAATCTATCAAAACACGACTGATCCTGCTCAAAAGAGCCAAGCTGAAGCAGCAATGCGACAGAATGCCCAATTGATTCAGGAAAAGTCTGAGTTCATCAAGACTAATCGGCCTAAGGTTGAACAGTTTTATCAGCACAGGTCTGCTCTTGTTCAGGAAACCCTGGAAAAAGCACGACAGTCCTTTACTGACAAAGAGTTGGGCAACAAGGCGATCTTTACTGAGATTAGAGATAAGCTTAGTAAGGATTGGAAAGCGGCTAGCAGTTCGTTTGTTCCTGGTGTGCCAAATATCGATTTGGTTTCTAGTGACGAATACTTGCTGGGTTTGATTCGGGACGGTATGAAGTTCCGTGAAGGCCCAAAGGTAAAGAACGCTGGTGGATCTCTAGCTGCGGCTAGTCGTCCAGTAGCAAAAGCTAAGACAGCGCCCGAGAATGAGCTTGAAAAACTTCAGAAACAGGCAAAGTCAGGCGATAAGAATGCGGCTCGTGACCTTTTAGCAACCATGCTTGCAGCAAACAAACGCAAGCGTTAAACAGGAGTTTCAAATGGCTACCATCACCTCTGCAAACCTCGGTAACGGCAACGGCTCGTATACCACCGACATCGTGGTCAAAGACCTCGACATGACTGTCTCTAACTATGTTAAAGACCGTACCCCCCTGACCAACATGGCTATGTCCAAGAAGCGCAAAGTCAATTCGACTCTGCACATCTGGCCTGTTGACTTCTATCGCACTCCAGCCTTGAACGCCAAGCTGGAAGGTGCTGCTGTTTCGGCTTCTCAAGCTGCTGACAACACCCGTGCTAACTGCGGTAACTACACACAGATCTTCACGACTGTGATTGGTGCTACAGGTACTGCCCGTGCTGTTGAGCAAGCTGGTGGCGATCCACAAGCCTACCAAGAAGTCAAGCAATTGACTGAAATCATGTTTGACGTTGAACTGCAAATGGTTCGTGCTGACGGTGCTTCTATCAAGTACTCCGGTCAAGCTGCCACTCAAGGTGCATCGCCTAACAACGGTCGTCGTTTCGGTTCTCTGTACTCGTTCGCTGGTACACGTTCTGGCAACGACACAGACGGCACTTCCGTGTTGAACTTGGCTACCTCTGACGGTAACGACACCACTTCTGCAACCAACACCAACCAGCCTTTCAACGGCTTGTTGAGCAATGCTGGTTTGGGTTACTTCACTTTCGCAAGTGGCGTGACTTTGCAGCAGTTCAGCCCGTTCCTGTACAAGCAACTGGTTACCACTGCCGAGCAGCGTTTCAATGCCAAGATCACCAACATGGTGGTTCCAACATCGATGCGTACTCACATCAGTGACATGATGCCTACCAGCCGTTCGATCAACCGTTTCAACCCTGCTGACAAGGGTGACACGATTGGTACTTACGAAGGTGACTTCAACTACACCTACCAGATCGATGACTCTTGGGTTATGGACCAAACAGGCGCAGACAACACTTCTGCCCTGTTCCTGAACCCTGACGTTATCCAGTGGGGTAGCTTGCGTGAACTCGGTCCAAACAACGAAGTGTTCAGCTCTGCTGATGCTTCTTTGGACCAGTACATCATGGAAGGTACGCTGATCGTGCGTAACCCTGCTGGTGTGGCTGTGTTGTCTGCCATCAGCCCAACTGGTGCTGCCGTGACTGCTCCACGTCCTGCTGCACAAGTCCAGCGTTATCTGGCCTAAGCTCTAGGGCTTTTCTGAAGGGGCTCCGAAAGGGGCTCCTTTGGTAAAGCATGGAGAAAGCAATGGACGACGAAATCAAGATTGACGAAAAATACTATTCAGAAGGCATTCTGGAGGGTGGTATTGACGGTGTTTTCCGTCACAACGACAAGTTGTTCAATGAGGTCAAATCTGGCACTTGGTCACAAACCTTTAAAACCGCAAACATTGATTACAAAGTCGGTGCTATTGACGGTACAAGGTATGTTCAATATGACCAAAAGAACGTGGAATCAATTCGGCAAATGTGCAAGGATCGCCGAGAGTTTTACAAAGAACACGGGACAGCTAACCCGTTTTTTGCAGGAACTTTTCACGCAATGGAGTTGCCAAAATGCTTTGCCCATGAGATTAGCTCCAAGTGGTTTAATAACCGTCCTTGGGAGCTGATTAAACGAGACAAAGAGGACAAAATCTTGTTTTACGCCATCGTCAATGAGTATTACTCAGATTTTGTTTGTCACCCTAGCGGAAAGATCCCTCTTCCGTATAATCCCGCTATACCGACTAAGTAAGGATGAACTATGGCTCTCTTCATTCAATCAGCTAACACGCTTGTTAGTCGAATTGCAAATTGGGTGGGAGCCATTCCTTCAAGTGTCGGCATCAACGCTACAGCCTACAACACCACAACAAAAGTCATTACCTGCTCTGCAAACCCAACGTCTGTAGTTTCTGTTGGTGACTTTATTGGTTTCAGCGTAATGGGTCCTTACGCACTGGCTGTATCTGTTACCAGCA
>JACCDZ010189712.1_pt1 | contig 14689 bp, 16 predicted proteins | sample 7449551 | NCBI WGS metagenome assembly JACCDZ01 (sample SAMN15323452, study PRJNA562643) | freshwater metagenome | isolation source: river surface water | place: USA:Blue River Watershed | collected 2017-08-18 | reverse complement strand
GTGATGTTGCGCATGTCACCCATTTGGTCACCAAACAAATTGGCGGGCTCGCGTGACACTTTGAATGGTGTGTCAAACTTACCAAAACGCAATGTACCGAAAGCGCCCTCTACGCCTGCAAATGTATCGCGGGTGGCAAGACGGTTTTTATCGTTTGCTGCAGTTTCAGTCATGTTGAACAAGATCTCTTGTTCAATTTGCCAAATTCCTTTGACATCGCCAAACTGCTTCTCGCCTTTGAAGCCAAGACGTGAGGAGTTGTTGGACAAGGCTTGCTTTTGATACGCTACGCCGTCGTCGAGCCTGTCAAACGACAGGTGCGCGCGACCATAGAACTCCCAAGTGGAGTTAGTTTTGATGCTAGAAGATTGCGCCAAGACAGCTGTGTTAAGACCTGCGATGATCAAGGCGGCAGCAATGGTTTTGAATTTCACTTTGGTTACTCCTTTGTTTAAACCAAAGCGAATTCTTCAGATCACGTGTGACATCAATGTTTAAGAAATATTAAATTTTTATGATGCCGTAAATTAAATGTATACATCTTTAATTCGCGAGTTAGATTTCAAAGGTGATTTGCAATTAGTGGGCTAAGGTCATTGCTAAAAAATTGAAGCATGGTTTGAACACTCAACAACTTCTATTAATTGAAAAACTTCAAGCAAGCTCAACAACAGCACGCAGTTGGCTTGGGCTGGTGTACAGGTAAGTGGCAGTGGTTTGGATGCTGCGGTGCCCAGCCAGTGTCTTGAGCAAGTGAATTGCAGTGCCTTTGTTTGCTAAATTCGTTAAAAAGGTACGACGACCACTATGGCTGCTGGCACCTTCAAGTCCGGCGCCACGGTAGAGCAGGGCAAGTGTTTGTGTAAGGCTGTTAGCTGAGAAACCTTGCTTGATACTTTTTTGCGTAGCAAAGAAGGGGTAACTACGTTCAACGCATTTTGCAGTTGCTATGTAGGCTTGAAGTTCAGCCTTGAGTTTGCTGCTAACAAAAACTGTTCTCGCATGGCGTCCCTTGGTCATATCAGGGAGCAGTCGGATTTCGACCTTAACACTGCCATCGTTGTTTGTTACATCTTGCCAGCGTAAGCATGCTACTTCGCCGACGCGTAATCCGGCAAGGTGTGTGAGCAGAAGCATTGCTCGGTTGCGAGCTGCATGTGCACGGGATTCAATGTAAGCGAGCAATTTCTCTAAATCTACGCTGCTGAGTGTCTTAGCTTGTGCCATTTGCGTTCTCCTGAAATCACTGTTTTCTGTTAGTTCTATTGTGTTTTCAGGCTTGTTTTTGGGCGACCTGAAACCCGCTAAAGTCTCGGGTTACCAGCGCGATTTAGTGGTCTAGCAAAATCAATGACTTAGCCACGAAATCTTTGGAAAGCAGTGTTTTCTTATGTTTTTTGTGGATAACGGAGCAGGGCTGTGGATAACGGGGCTAGCCCCAAAATCCAGCCCTACAAGCTGTTTTAGCTAAGCCCAGCTACCCAAGTACCCAAATGGGCAAGATCGTGCGCTGTAGGCGGTTTTAAGCGCCCAAAAAAGTGCGGCCCCAGCGTCTAAATAGTGGACACAGCCCAAAAACCGTGGGGTTTGAGTCACGAAAAGTTCAGGTAAAGCCTGAGGTCGGGGCGGGCAGGGGGCACTGTGGGTTTTACGCCGCAGATCCCGGTAACCCGCCAAACTAGCGGGTTTAAGGTCGCCCAAAAACAAGCCTGAAAACACACTGTAGTCATGGAAACAAGCAAGGACTACAGATGCAGATCTTTGACGCAGGGCAGTTAGCCCAATTCACTGGGACTGAGCGTTACTACCGCATAAGCCGCAGACACCTGCTGACCGATGGGACCAAGTATTTGGCAGAGAACGCAGGTTGCTTTTGGATGATGGATGCTATTGCAAGCCATTTGTCCGAGATCGGAACCCAGGACTGGTTTGTGCAAGTCAAAGTCCAGGTGCATGGCATCAGGGCCACGATGATTTATGACGACGGAAATGGCAATGAGCTCGCTCGACAGGAGATCCCGTACACGGACTTTCCCATGGAGGCCGTTTCGCTGTATGCCTGCTGGGATGGCGAGCACTGGGTGATCATGCTGCCCAGTGAGTATTGAATCAAGTAAAGAGCCAATAATTTAGGATCAAGGTCGATGTCGGAACATGACGATGTATTGGAAATTGGCAGTTGCAAAACATGTATCTACGCTTTTAGTGATCAGTTAGAGAAAGGGCAATTGCACTCTGGCTTGACTTATTACCAAGTGCCACCAGCGCAGCGTCTCACCTCCTTCCAAGCATAATTTATTTACAAGTATTCCCAATCAAAATCTCAAAGCGAGTAGGCTTGGAGTTGTCCTACAATTTCCTTCTTGCTAGATTTGGTGAGGTATTCTCTAACGACCGTGGGAATCAACTCTGAATCTACATCGAACAATCCACACTCACCTACAGCTTTGCGCAAGTTGACCTTGCTGCCAGCATACTCAAGGACAATCAAGGATGCTGAGGGTCTGTGTGCATCGTTGCCAGAAACGCCCATCGTCATTCCCATTAGCAACGTCACTCGGTTACGGTAGCTGGGATACAAAATGGTGTGAGTCAATTCACTACCAGTGAGCGTCTCTTGGTCCAGAAGGTGCAGTCGATCTCCGATTGTGCACACGACGCCAGCATATTTGTAAAGTTCAGCACGGCCTTTCCCGCCATATGGCAGAAGTCTCTCTAAGCGCTTGTAGAGCGTGAAATCTTCCCATGGGTAGATATGCACCAAGGATTTTAAAATCCAACCCGGACGAGAAGCTGAAAGATAGTAAGCATTGAAATAACCTAAATTCTTGCTGAGATCTGCTCTTTGTCTTTGGGCCTTTTCCAGCAAAACTGGCAACAACGGAGGTAATTTAGCTGCCTCCTTGTTGTTGTCCTTTTTTAACCTCAACAAATTTTGAAACTGGTTGATCGGCATCAGCATTTCATATTCATCGACACCGAAAAAGTCACAAAGCTTGCGCAGGTTGTGTCTTGAGGGAAATGATTCTGCGGATAGGTAACGCATGAACTGTTGACGGTTAATGCCCACGCTGCGTGAGACATGGGAAACCGATGGAAAGTAGCTGCAAGCCAATTTAAGGTTGGTGACAAAGTTGGCCGTGGTGAAGTCTGGGTCTGTCACTTTATGAGCCTCTGGGTGCGACAAGTAGCGACATATCTTAAGCGGTTTGCATCGGGACATCAATACCCCTTGTCTCTAGACTGCCAACCTTCATCACTAGTGAGGGTTCATCATGATTAGGTCTTCATTCGTATCCATTGCGACAGTCATCATTGCTACTGTCGCGGCTCAACCACTGGCATGGGCACAAAAAGCAGGTGGGACTTTGGTTCAAATCACACAGCCAGAGCCTCCTAATCTAGCGCCTTACATATCGACTGCTGGGCCGATCAGCCAAGTGACAGCTAAGGTCTTTGACGGATTACTGGAGTACGGCTTTGACCTCAAGCCCCGTCCAAGTTTGGCCGAGAGTTGGGAAGAGTCACAAGATGGGAAGACAGTTGTTTTCAAATTGCGCAAGGATGTCACCTTTCATGATGGCAAGCCATTCACATCTGCAGATGTGAAGTTCACTGTGATGGAGGTTCTCAAGAAGAACCATCCTCGCGGAATGGCAACCTTCCGCGAAGTTGCATCTGTTGATACACCTGACGCGCATACAGCCATTTTCCGCTTGAATGTTCCTGCGCCTTACATCATGAAGGCACTGGCAAGTTCAGAGAGCCCCATGCTTCCCATGCATGTCTATGGTCAAGGCGACATCAAGACCCACGCGAATGCCAATAATCCCATCGGCTCTGGTCCGTTTCGGTTTGTAGAGTGGCGACGTGGTGAATTTGTGCGACTTGACAAAAACCCCAACTACTGGCGCAAGGGGCAGCCATATCTTGATCGCATTGTTGTGCGATTCATTGCGGATGCGTCGACCCGCACGGCAGCCCTTGAAAGAGGTGAAGCTCATGTAGCTGGCTTAGGTGCAGTGCCTTACAACGATGTGAAAAGATTGGCGGCATTGCCCAGCATGGAAGTGACAACCACTGGCAATGAAATGATTTCGCCCATGGTGGAACTCATCTTGAACACTCGTCAGCAACCGTTTGACAATCCGAAGGTCCGCCAAGCCATTGCCTATACCGTTGACCGCAAGTTTGTGATTGACAATGTATGGTTTGGATTTGGCAATCCAGCCATGGGACCAATCAGCAGTAATTTTCAGCCTGCTGGTTTGTTTGCTAAGGGCATTGATTTCACCGTTAGCGATCGCATCGCACGCGCCAATAAGTTGTTAGATGAAGCAGGCTTGCCTCGCAAAGCGAACGGTGTGCGTTTTGAGATCACGCATGACATTACGCCCTACGGCGAAGAGTGGCAGCGTTTTGGCGAAGCTGTGCAGCAGCAATTGGCACAGGTGGGCATCAAGGCCAATCTCCGCTATGAAGATTTACCCAAATGGCTCAAGCGTGTCTATACGGATTACGACTTCACCATCACATCCAACTTCTTGTTTAATTTGGCAGACCCTGTGCTTGGTGTGCATCGTGGTCTCCACTCCGACCGCATCCGACCAGGAACTGTGTTTGTCAATGGCTCACGCTGGAGTTCGCCAGAGACCGATGATTTGATGAACAAGGCCAGCATAAATACCGACGCGATGGTTCGTGGTCGTAATTACGCCGCACTGGTGCAAAAAGTGTCAGAGGCCAGCCCAGTGGTTTATGTTCTCGAATTACGTTACCCCTCTGTGATTAACAAACAGTTCAAGCGTGTGATCGACACACCGCTTGGAATCTACGGTAACTTTGCTACTGCATATCGCGAGTAATGCCTGACATGATGCGGACCCGTGAGGGTCCGCGCTTTAGCACCTGGAGGAGTTGCCTTGGGTAAATTCATCTTGCGACGACTCAGTCAGACCGTGCCAGTGGTGCTGGTAGTGGTGATCGTCAATTTTCTTTTGCTTCAGCTGGCGCCCGGTGACCTGGCCACAGTATTAGCGGGTGAAGCTGGCGGTGCACCTGCCGAATACATCGAAGCCCTACGCAAGCGTTTCGGTCAAGATCAGCCCGTTTGGATGCAGTTGTTGTCTTATCTGGGCAACATCTTGCAGTTCGACTTGGGGTACTCATTTCGACAAAGTGCACCCGTGGCCACTTTGGTGCTCGACCGACTGGGCCCCACTCTATTGCTGATGGGCTCTACGCTGGTTGTTTCTTTGGCCTTTGGTGTCTTGCTGGGGCTGCTTGCAGCCATGTGGGTTAAAACCTGGAAAGATCACCTCATTTCCATTGGTGCCGTTCTTGTTTACGCCATGCCCTTGTTCTGGCTCGGACTGATGCTGGTGTTGGTGTTCGCAGTCCAACTCAACTGGTTGCCCACGTCGGGAATGGAGAACGTGACGGCTTTTTACGAAGGATGGGACAGGGTGGTGGATATCGCCCGACATCTGATTCTTCCGACATTGACCTTGTCTTTGTTTTACCTCGCGCTGTATGCACGTCTGATGCGTGCTTCGATGCTCGAGCAAAGGGGTCTGGACTATGTCACTACCGCCAGGGCCAAAGGCCTCAGTGATGGCCAGATCACAGTAAGACATGTTGTGCGCAATGCATTGTTGCCAGTGGTAACGATGGCAGGTGTTCAGTTTGGCGCGCTTTTGGGCGGCTCGGTGGTGGTCGAAGCCATCTTTGCTTGGCCAGGTCTGGGGCAACTGGCTTACCAGTCTCTTTTTGCCCGCGACTACAACTTGCTCTTGGGCATCTTCTTCATGTCCGCCTGTCTGGTGGTGGTGGTCAATCTGCTGGTGGATTTGCTTTATGTGTGGCTTGACCCTCGAATCCGGATTTCCTGAGATTGAAAGATGAAAACATTTCAAAAACGTTTCCTCGGTAACCCCAGGGTCTTTCTCGGCTTGGCTTGGCTGGCTGTGGTTGTTCTTGTGGCTCTGTTCGCTGGATTCCTATCGCCGCGAAGCCCCTTTGAAATTGTTGGGCAACCTTTTGCAACACCCGGCGCCAGCCATTGGTTGGGCACCGATAGCTTGGGTAGAGATGTTCTTGCCGGCCTGATTCATGGCGCACGCACCACATTGCTCATTGCAGTCTTGTCTACATTAGCGGCTGTGGCATTTGGCGCAGGAGTGGGTGCACTGGCAGGCTATTTTGGTGGCTGGATCGACGATCTGCTCATGCGGCTGACGGAGATATTTCAGACCATTCCATCCTTTTTGTTTGCGATTGTGCTGATTGCCATTCTGTCACCCTCGGCGATCAATTTGGTGATTGCTATTGCCACAGTGAGCTGGCCGCCCATCGCCCGTGTGGTCCGTGGCGAGGTGCTGTCTGTCAAGTCCCGTGAGTATGTACAAGCTGCTGTCGTGGCAGGACAAGGCGACCTGGCAATACTTGCAAAGCAAGTCCTGCCAAACACCCTCTCGCCTTTGATCGTCACCGGTTCCCTACTCGTGGCTACGGCCATCCTAGTGGAGAGTGCCTTGTCTTTCTTGGGCCTGGGTGCACCCAATCAGATGAGTTGGGGATTCATGGTAGGGGCTGCACGTTCCTTTCTGCGTGACGCGTGGTGGCTGGTGACCTTGCCCGGTCTGACCATCATGCTCACGGTATTGGCGATCAACTTGGTAGGGGAAGGTCTCAACGACGCACTGAATCCCAGACTGGCGGACTTATGAATCTGGAAACCGTGCTTCAAGTTGAAACGCTTTCGATCAACTTGCCACCTTGGTCTGACCGACCTCATGCTGTTCACCAGGTATCGCTTGCTGTTGCTAAGGGCGAAATCCTTTGTTTGGTGGGCGAGTCAGGGTCAGGCAAGTCTATGCTGGGCAAGGCCCTCATGGGATTACTGCCTAAACCCCACGTCGGCATTTCTGAGGGGCGGATTGTTTTTGACGGCAAGGACCTCTCTCGCTTGAGTGAAGATGAGTGGCGCAGCGTCCGTGGTCGCCGTATCGCCATGATCTTCCAAGAGCCCATGACAGCGCTGAGTCCGCTCATGAGGGTAGGTGCACAGATTGATGAAGTGCTGGAAGTTCATACCGCGCTGTCACCTGTCGAACGCAAAGAGCGAACCTTGGAACTGATTCGCGATGTCCATCTTCCCGATCCCGAGCGCATTTACAGCAGCTACCCGCATCAACTCTCCGGTGGACAAAGACAAAGGGTGGTCATTGCCATGGCTCTTGCGCTGGAGCCTCAACTGATCATTGCTGACGAACCGACCACAGCGCTGGATGTGACCACACAGGCGCAAATTCTCCATCTGATCAAAGAGCTTCAGCGTAAGCACGGTACAGCGGTGCTCTTTATCACCCACGACTTTGGCGTAGTGGCAGAAATTGCTGATCGGGTAGCAGTGATGCAGTCGGGAGAATTGTTGGAAATTGGCACTGCTGCCCAAGTACTTAACGAACCCAGCACGGCCTACAGCCGACAACTCATCAACGCTGTCCCCAGCTTGTCGCCGAGGGCCCTGACAAAGGATGCCGATCAGTCGCCCGTTTTGTTGGAAGTTCAAGCGTTACAGAAAATCTATAAAGGACCACGCAGTTGGTGGAAGGGGTCATCGCGCGATGTGCATGCAGTGCAAGGCGTTTCACTCAGAGTGCCTCGACAAGGAAGCTTGGCGATCGTGGGCGAGTCCGGTTCTGGCAAGTCCACCTTGGCCAGATGCATTGTGGGTTTGGAGCAGGCCGATGGCGGATCGATGTTGCTTGACGGCACATCTATGCTTGGACTCACTCGCTCTGAGATGCGCCCCTTGCGTCAACAGATGCAAATGGTGTTCCAGGACCCGTACTCATCACTGAATCCACGACATAAAGTGGGCGACATCATTGCACTTGGACCAATTATCCATGGTGTTAGCAAAGTGGAGGCTTGGGCGCAGGCGAAAGATCTGCTTGAAAGGGTAGGCCTGCGGCGTGAAGCTGCCGACCGCTACCCGCATGAGTTCTCCGGTGGGCAACGCCAGCGTATCGGCATCGCAAGGGCTTTGGCAGTAAGACCCAAACTGATCATTGCAGACGAACCAGTGTCTGCGCTGGATGTCTCAGTGCAGAAGCAGGTCTTGGATCTGCTGGATGAGTTGCGCAGAGAAATGGGTCTTTCATTGCTATTCATCACACACGATTTACGTGTTGCTGCCACAGTGTGCGAAAACATCATGATCATGAGCAAAGGAGAAGTAGTCGAGCAAGGCGCAACGAGTGACATTTTTGCGCGGCCCACGCATCCTTACACTCGCAGCCTGCTGGATGCCATTCCAGGTAAGAGCTGGGATAGACCTACTTTTGAAAGTCTGTGACGGTCATGCACAGCGTACTCAAGACCGTGTCCGCCATCAGCCCAACCGCGGAAAAGCACTTGGCGCTTCTGGCGCTGGGGGGAACCATTGCTGGGGTGAGTAAAAGCAGTACCGAATATGCAGGCTACACGGCTGCTGTGACTGACATCAGTGACATCATGAGTGCAGTACCAGCTTTGTCTAAGGTAGCTCACTTCAAAGCACAACAACTACTTCAGGTTGCCAGTCAGGACCTGACACAACAACATCTCCTGGTGTTGGCCAGAGAAGTCAACCGACTGCTTTCATGCGAAGGCTGTATGGGGGTCATCATCACGCAGGGTACTAACACGCTTGAGGAGACCGCTTTTTTCCTCAACCTTGTTATCAAAAGCCCAAAACCGGTGGTAGTGACTGGTGCCATGCGGCCCGCTACTTCGCTCAGTGCGGATGGCCCCATGAATCTTTACCGTGCTGCAGTTGTTGCAGCCTCTGTGCAGGCTTGGCGACGCGGTGTCATGGTGGTTATGAATGATCAGATCTTGGGTGCAAGGGATGTGCACAAAACTGACACAATGACAGTGGACAGTTTCAAGTCACCACTTTTTGGTGTCATGGGCGTGGTTCTGGATGATGATTGCCGTTTTTATCGAGGGCCTATTCGCCGTCACACGGAGGATAGTGATTTCTCTGTCGATGATATTGATGTTTTGCCCCGTGTGGACATCGTTTACGGCTACCAGGATGATGACTGTACCCAGTTTGAAGCCTGCATTGCTGCCGGCGCTAGGGGGATTGTGTTGGCTGGAGCTGGCACTGCCTCTATCAGTTCACGTGTTTTACCTTCAGTCAGTGATGCAGTGCGTAAGGGGATTGCTGTGGTGAGGGTTTCCCGCTCATCTATGGGGGTGGTCGGACAAAACATGGAGTTTGACGATCGCTTAAACGGAACTCTCGCAGGTGACACCCTCAATGCACCCAAAGCGCGCATTCTACTTATGCTGGCTCTGACGCAATGGAATGATCAAGTCAAGTTGCAGCAGTGCTTTGATACATATTAATGTGAAAGGCTGAAAACTATCTATCCATTGACTGGATAGCTCAACACAAGATGGTTTTGGCCAATCTAGTTCAGCTTCACGAGTTGAAAAAATCTGTTTCTAAGAGGGAGACCGGATGACCATAAACACTATCAAAGCACCGCATTTTGAGCATGCTGTTCAGTCTTACCTAAATGCTCAAGAGCTCGGTCCATGGGGTTTGTACATCCAGCAAATCGACCGCGTCACACCTTATCTTGGCACATTATCACGTTGGGTAGAGACACTTAAGCGGCCGAAAAAATCACTTATCGTCGATGTACCCATCGAGCTTGACAACGGAACCATCGCACACTTTGAGGGCTACCGCGTCCAGCACAATACAAGCAGAGGTCCAGGCAAAGGTGGTGTGCGTTTTCACCAAGATGTAACCCTGTCTGAAGTCATGGCTCTATCGGCTTGGATGTCGGTCAAGAACGCTGCAGTCAACCTGCCTTTTGGTGGCGCAAAAGGTGGTGTCAGAGTCGATCCCAAAAAGCTTTCTCAAGGCGAGCTACAGCGCTTGACTCGGCGCTACACCAGCGAGATCGGTCATATTCTTGGTCCAACGAAAGACATACCAGCGCCTGACGTTAACACTAATGAGCAGGTTATGGCTTGGATGATGGATACATACTCTATGAACGAGGGTGCCACGGTCACTGGTGTGGTTACTGGCAAACCCTTCGCACTTGGGGGTTCTTTAGGGCGAAGAGAGGCAACAGGACGAGGTGTTTTCACGGTTGGGGACTTGGCAGCACATCAACTTGGAATGTCACTGGAGGGGTGTCGTGTTGCAGTGCAAGGGTTTGGCAATGTGGGCGGTGTTGCTGCTAAGTTGTTTGCTGATCGAGGTGCTCGCGTGGTGGCAGTGCAAGACCATGAAGCTAGTATCTACCGAGAGTCTGGTTTGAATATCCCTGACCTTCTAGTACATGTCGCAAAGCACGGCTCTGTGCAAGGCTATGTGGGGGCTGAAACTATGAAGGATGAGTGCTTCTGGTCTGTACCTTGTGATGTTCTTATTCCAGCTGCGCTAGAACAGCAAATCAACGCTAGCAATGCTTCTCAAATTCAGGCTCGAATCGTGATTGAAGGCGCAAACGGTCCGACTACACCTGATGCCGACGATATCCTAGCTGAGCGCGGCGTTTTGGTCGTACCCGATGTGATTGCCAACGCAGGCGGTGTAACGGTTAGCTACTTTGAATGGGTACAAGATTTCTCCAGTTTTTTTGGAGTGAAGACGAAATCAATGAACGACTGGTGAAAATCATACGCGACGCTTTTGGTGCTGTTTGCGCAGTATCCCAAGAACATAGGGTCAGCCTAAGAACCGCCACATACATTATTGCTTGTAAACGTATTTTGCAGGCGCGTGAACTGCGGGGCCTTTACCCTTAAATCAAAGTGTTATTCAGGTGATGTAAGCTGGTGAATTGAGCAAGGTATGTAAACTATTTCTCTTGGGCCGCCATGCAAACTTTCTTCAAAGTTTCAATTCTTCAATCCACATTGGTAAGCTGTTTATCATATTTTACTTGCCTGACGTACTGAATAGAAGTAATTTCAAGTGAATGTCATTTAGACATCAACTTCAGGGCTGGATTCAAATTTGTTGGTTTAAGCAACATTGCAACGCAAGGGCTTCTATGTAAATAAACCGCAATTCAATAAGACCAAAGAAAATGTTGATTAGCTCTGGTTTGCGCTGACTTAGAAATATTTATCCCGCATGCATAGACGGCTTCTTTCGGACCAATAGCGGCAATCGAGTATGTTCTCGCTAATGACGCCGGTCGCATGACACCAGTGCTACACAACCAGCTCTAAAATGGCTTCTTTAAGGAGGCCAAATGAGCAATCTCAGGGCATGGGCAAAGGCGTTAAAACGTGACGTCATGACACTTTGGTTCGCTCTGAAACATCCACTAACGCCTTGACACGCCCGTGCTTTCGCTGCCGTCCTCACGGCATATGCCTTTAGTCCCATCGATCTGATTCCGGACTTCATACCAGTGTTAGGCTATTTGGACGATCTGATCATTATTCCTGTCGGTGTCTGGCTGCTACTGCGAATGGTCCCAAATCAGGTACTGACTGACAGCAGAGCTCAAGCAGATGAGTGGTTTCGCCAAGGCAAAACCAAGCCTATGAGTTTTTGGGGTCTCATCATTATTTTGCTTATCTGGCTCTTTGCAGCTTGGGCCACTTACAAGGCCGTTTTTTGAGGACAAGACTAAGATGCTGAGAAACCACTACGGGTCGAAAGCGTCCAGTCGAAAGTTAAAGCACGAACGACTGCAACCGCTTCAATGCTGCCATGTCACATGAAAAAGTAAAAAAATACGATCATCTGCATACGACGCAAGCCGTCTGCTCGACCAATTAGGTGGCCTGAACCGTCATAGATACGCTCGCCATCAATACGACCCATTTGCGAACCGGATGCGCTGTACAAGCGTTCGCCGTCCATACGGCCGATTTGGCTACCAGAGGAGTTGTAGACGCGATCGCCTTCAATGCGACCTAGTTGTCGACCGGAACCGTCGTAAATGCGCGACCCATCAAGGCGACCAATTTGATGGCCAGAAGCATCGTAATAGCGTTCACTATCAACACGCCCAATTTGCCGTCCACCGCCGTCATACATGCGCTGTGCAAAAGCACTGCACAAACACAGCAGGGTGATGATCAATGCACTAAAAATTTGTTTCATATTTTTCATTTTTGCCAAACACCGTACCCAGCTTCTCGAAATCGGATGGTTAGGTCAACTTCCATGTACTGTGCATTACCATAGGGCATAGGGTTGAGCTTCTCGTAGATTTCTGGCATCAACCGAAGGCTATACTTTCGCGCGTATTTGTTGGCCTTGATGCCAGATTTGTGCTGATGGAACTTGGTGTCGAGGTCGTGCCCAGTCATGCCTACATAAACGCAGGGCTTGCCTTGCACGGAGTCAGGGTTTGATTTAACGAACTTTGGCTCATACAAAACATCTTTGTTTAACTCAATGACATAGACGTGATGACAATCGCGCATGTTTTTTAGGCTAGTTTTGCTTGCTTGCAATCACCGTAAACGAACAGGCTTTGATAGAGCAGTCGCTTACAGGACGCTCAAGTCAGATGCAGTGAATCGTCACGCATCTTTGCCTGAGTCCTCGCCATAGCTTGTCTTGCTTAGAGGTGTTTCGACTGCTGTATGAATTCAGCTGTTTGATCCACCAATTATTCTTCAAGTTCGACCATAGGATGAGATCATAAAAAACACAAAAATCACAACCAAAAAAATGATGAAACCAACGACATCTTTGTTGTAAAGCTCTGTCCGATGGAATTCGTTATCCTCAGTGCCTGTCCGTTCTTTGAAGGGTGACTCGTACTTTTTCTTACGCAAAACTTGGGTCAAAATATTAACTTTCATTTTCTTCCCCTTCTTTCTGTGCTTTGTTTTCAGTGAGAGTCAGATGTGTTCCGATCGCAAAAAAGATCATGCAAAGCATAAGAGTTCCATCAGAAATGGACTTTCCCAGTGAGAGAATGAAAGATATAGCAAAAATCAAAATAGCGTTAAATATGAATACAAATCCGATAATTTGATTTTGCTTAGAAGTAGTTTTATCTGAGTTCATGCAGTCAGAATACAGATTATTTTGATAATATCAATTCGGTTTCAAACATACGGTTAAGCCCGTACAAAGACATACGAAGTGTGTAGATATAACAGTTGAATACAAAGATAAATCAAGGACACCATACACTTGAAGCATCGATTAAATGGCAATTGCCTTGTCAGCTATACACAAACATGAATCTGTCAACAAGACTTCCAATATGGTCTGTGGCTACACCAGTAGCTTCGTTGGCGCTATTAGCCTACGGAGTAAGCGGCAATACCTACAGTGGAAGATGGATTTTTGATTTGCTTTTGGTTGTAGGTCTGGTCTCGGGTATTTTGGCGGCTGTCTTCCACGCTGAGGTAGTTGCTCATCGAGTTGGTGAACCCTACGGCACCATTGTGTTGGCATTAGCAGTGACAGCTATTGAGGTGGCACTTATTGTCTCTTTGATGATTAGTGCAGGAGAGAGTGCCAGTGGCTTAGCTCGTGACACTGTTTTTGCTTCTGTAATGATCATCCTCAACGGTATGGTCGGTATTTGTTTGCTAAGCGGTGGTAGCCGTCATGGAGAGCAAAATTTCGGCTTGTATGGTGTTTCTGCTGCATTGGTAACACTTGCAGCTATTTCCGTCTTGACTTTAGTCTTGCCAAACTACACCACAACAACTCTAGGTCCCTACTATAGTGACAGCCAGTTGATGTTCATTGCCGTTGTTTCACTCGTTTTGTATGGCACATTCTTAATGATTCAGACAACCAAACATCGTGACTATTTTTTGCCAAGCGATTCGACGTCTAACGAAGCGGTTCATGCCGCTCCACCATCACAAAAAACAACAATCATTAGTGCTTTCTTTTTGGTGGCATGTTTGATTACGGTAGTTTTATCTGCTAAGTCGCTATCGCAACCATTAGAGCGTTTGGTAACTCAACTAGGCGCTCCTACGACTCTCGTTGGAATTATCATTGCAGCAGTTGTCCTTTTGCCCGAAGGTATTGCTGCTTATCATGCGGCTCGTTCAAATCGTTTGCAAACAAGTCTTAACCTTGCACTTGGATCGGCATTGGCCAGCATTGGATTGACCATTCCTGCAGTTGCATTGGTATCTTTAACTACTGGATGGAGTCTTACATTAGGTATTGACGCCAAGTCGACAGTGTTATTGTTATTGTCTCTGTTAGTAACATCTTTATCGCTAGGGACAGGACGAACAACAGTGATGCAAGGAACTGTCCATCTTGTTATTTTTGCTGTTTACCTGTTTACAGCGATAGTGCCCTAGCTATCAACTTTTATTAAAGCTGCATTTTTAGGGAGTTTGTCCGTTCACGGGAATAGGGCCACTTCTCAGATGTTTGGTCTTGACCCCGTAACCCAGTACCGCCGGTATATTCAAGTTACCGATTGTTTTTCCCTGAACAGTGTTGGTGGCAAGTAGCCCAGTGCACTGTGCGGGTGGTGAGAATTGTAGTCATCGAACCAAGCTTGCAATTGCGCCATCACAGTCTTTGAATCAGGCCTGTTGGCCAGCTTTGCATAGTCCCTCTTCAATGTTTTTACAAAGCTCTCCGCCATGCCATTGCTTTGCGGACTGGTCACTGGTGTTGTGATTGGTTTGAGCCCCAGTAACTTTGCAAAGCTTC
>JACCDZ010682761.1_pt1 | contig 14696 bp, 15 predicted proteins | sample 7449551 | NCBI WGS metagenome assembly JACCDZ01 (sample SAMN15323452, study PRJNA562643) | freshwater metagenome | isolation source: river surface water | place: USA:Blue River Watershed | collected 2017-08-18 | reverse complement strand
GGCGCGCGTTTGCCCGAACGAGAATGCCTGACCGGCAGACCCTCTCGCCTGTCGCGACAGGAACCAGATTATGAAAAAGAAGAACAGTACCGGCAGCAAGAATGGCAGGATATTTCCTATCCAGTATCCCGCTCCCTCATCGCTCACGGTCTCTATCTGGACGCTTCCGAGCGCGATCTTGTCGGCACCGAGATTGCCCAAGGTTTCTGACAAAGAGCTCTCGGCCTCTTTCTTTGACTGCTTTGCGGCGCCATCGAGATATGAGATGTCGAGATCGTCGCCCTTTACCGTGACGGACTTGACCGTGCCGGCGTTTATGTCGGCGACGAGCTGCGAGACAGATATGTTCTGAGGAGCCTTTGTCTGCTCTCCGATGATCGAATACAGCCCGAACAATACGGCGAATATGACGATGGCCCATGCCAGGTTATTCCATACTATAGAGCGAAGCGTCTTTTCTTCCGGCTTTTTGGGATTGCGCTGCTCCGGGCGCTCGCCGCTTTCGTGATGATCGTGTTTCTTTGACATAGGCGTTATGCGGACTTAGGAGACGATCCCGATGATCGGCGGCGCACCACCTGGAATCCATAAAGGTTCTTCATGGAAAGCGACTTGGCGACAGGATCGCCGAACCGATTGTGCGTCCCCGTTCCGGGAGCAAATGCGAGCACGATCATGAATGCGAGCTGCACCTGATTGAGAACCCAGTACAGCAGACCGATATACGGCATCGCTTTCATGAGCATGGGCAATGATGCCGGCGCCAAAGCGAAGAATGCGAGAGGCACGACGAAGCATACGACGCGCGCCAATGATGGCAGCAAGCTGAACCAGAAGACGCTTTTTGCGGACCATGCGAGATCGTGAGCTCGCCTGATATGTATCGGCGCGAGAACCACGGATACGCCGAGCAAGAACAGCGAGAATGCGAAATCCCCCATCTCGTATGTCTGATTGCCCGTTCGCACCAATATATATCCTATGACCTGAAACAGCAGGAAGGCTATCGCATATGCCATGACATGAGAAAGAATGAATGGCAGGCGCGCTATGCGGATCGGTCCGTGATCCGGCGCGATGCCCAAGAGCCGCCTTAATTTGGAATTTGGTGTAGATTTCATAAGACCTATGTTAGCATATATTCGATATGGCATATATACGGAACAAAAAGGCCGCTTTTAACTACGAAATACGCGAATCCCTCGAGGCAGGGATCGAGCTTTTGGGCTTTGAGGCCAAATCCGTGAGGGCCAGCCGAGGGAATCTCGAGGGCTCATACGTCATCGTTCGCGGGGGCGAGGCCTTTCTCATAGGGGCGCTCATATCTCCCTACCAGCAGGCCAATACGCCCGATTCCTATGACGAGCGCCGCAATCGCAGGCTCATCATGCACAAGGCCGAGATCAAGAAGATCTCCGAGATCGGCCGCGGCACGGGCGAGACCATCGTCCCTATCTCCCTGTACAACAAGGGCCGCACCATCAAGCTCGAGATAGCGATAGTTCGCGGCAAGAAAAAGCATGACAAGAGGCAGACGATCTCAAAGCGCGAGAGCGCGCGAGAGATCAGCCGACAGCTCAAGGGGCGCAGATAGCCTCCCCTTCTTTTTTCATACATGGCCAGGACTACGATGCGATATCCGTCTCCATCGAAGTCTCTGCTCCTGGACCGGCAGAATCAGAAGACATCCTGAGCAGCGTTCGATTCATCATGATGGCAAGAGAAAGCGTCATCAGAAGAGCTATCGAAACGGATGCCACTATCCGATTGACGCTAGGCTTCTTCGATCCTCGTATATAAATGACCGTCGCCGCGATAACGAGCGCGATAAGCGCGAACAGGACGACCTCGGCAGCATTTCGCGGCGAAGCGGCGAAGCCGAACATCTCGCTTGTCGCTCGGGCAAACATCCCCTCTTCGAAAACAGGAATATCTATCGATGCTCCGGCAACCGTCGGCATCATGAGATCGGCATCGGCATCGGCAACGGGCGTCGCGGATGCGGCAGCCTCGGCAGCAGGAAGAGAGGCGTCAGTGGAGGATGCGAGAACGGCAACAGGATCCAATCCTCCCGCTGCAGGCTTGCCAAAGAACTGCACGACGAATATCGTCTTTTGCCCTTCGAACTGGCCAGTGGCGACAGCCATGCCGATCTCCGTATACTTCTGCTTCATGATATTCCTGCGATGGCCAGGAGAATCGAGCCAGGCGCGAACCACGTCCTTTGAGTCAAAAAAATCTATGGCAAGATTCTCCCCTGCCGACTCATAGCGATAGCCGGCGACATCGAGCCAGTGCCAAGGGGTGACCCCTTCTGGAGAATAGTGCGCGAAATATCCCTTGGCGATCATGTCCTCTGCCTTCTTCTTTGCGGCAAGATCGAGGAGCGGGCTGCGGACGAGCGGCGGCAGATCAGACTCGAATCGGGCATCATTGGTGTACTCGACAAGCGCATTGGCGATGACCGCCGCCTTTTGGCCGATGCTGCTCGCTATCGTCCCTGCATAAAAGAACAGTCCCGCCTCTACGACCACTATCAGCGCGATGAGGGCCGCGACCGACCTGGATCTGAAAAAGTGAGGATGGTGATCGTTTCCCTCATGGGCGACGAAGTATTTTCGGAAAGCTCGTATCATATGGATACAGACATTATACATGGAGAAAAGAGGGCTGCCACGAGCGCGCCCTTCCCGGATCGCCTCTCCCCTGCTTTTTGGCCCTTTTTCCGCCTTTTTCCCGCGCCAGGCTTCTGTTTTCGGCCATTGTCATATATACTCCTCTTGTCCGCCGGAAGAGCCGGCAGGACCAGACCCAATACGGGGATGCCAGGCTTCGACATCTGAACTTTTACATATGTGCGCTGTCGAGTATTCAAAAATCTCGTTAAACTTATTGAAACCCTACGTGCTAAAGCACAAGCAACAGCTTCACCGTATTTTGCGGCGAACGACTTTGCATTCGCGACAGCTCGAGCCTAGCGCTCGCTATCCGACATCCGTCTCGCGCGTTTCTGTGGCGCGAATGCGGGTGACATACCAACAGATCAGGTCCGAGAATCTCTTCGCTTTCGGTCCGAAACCATAGAAGATCGATATGTACTGTGTTGTGCGCTCTTGAGGTACATATTCTAAAACAATGAACGCCCTATACAGCGTAGACTCATATGCGAAACTCATTTGCACGCGGGTTCAATTCCCGCCATCTCCACATCAAATAAAAATCACCGATCCCTTCGGTGATTTTTATTTGACTGTGCGAGGGCAGGAGCAAAGCGCCTGCGCGCTTTGCGGCGGGAATTGAAGGGCGCAGCGCTATCGAGCCAGCAGGCGAGATCGCGAGCCGGGGTCGCGGAAATCTGCGAGTGCCGACGAGCAGATTATCTGTGACCGATCCCCCCCATCTCCACCGATACACACATGCCACCGAGCACAGCGCGAGGTGGTTTTGTGTTTATCGGCTGGCTTGATAGCGGGAATCGAACGGCCGGACTGAAGCCACTATATGAGCGAAGCGAATTGTGGCGAAGGAGGCGGGGTCGCGCAAAAATTGCGGAGCAATTTTATGTGTGACTCGATTCCCCCCATCTCCACATCTAGGGGGTTTTGGTTAACAAAATCCTCAAAAAGCCTTACAGCGCTTGGTAATTTATCGGTTCGATAACCCTCTTTTTCTGCGTATTCTAATTTCTCTGTAAATATGAAGTAGAAAAGGCGGTGTTGTTCGACTAAACCGAGCTTTTTCCAAGCAAAATAAGGACTTCTTAACAATCCGATGGATTTATTTAGAGCGGTTCGATAAGGGATTTTTAAGTCTGCTTTAGCAATAGGATCTTCTTCCATTTCCTCAAGCTCTTGAGCTTTCTGATCGAGCCGGGTCTCGTACGTCGCTTTAAGTCTCTCCGATTTTGCTGAAATAACCATATCGCTAAGTTGAGAGATTTTGCTCTCTAACTCCTTACGAGTATGCTCTTTGACGAGTTGATCTTTTTCGAGAGCAGCCACCTCTTCGGACCAAACTTTATCAAATACGGCCGTAATTACGGTCTCAACCTCTTTTTTGAGGGTACTTTGCTTGAGAATTTTATAAAAACGATCTTCAACGTCCTTCTTCCTCAAGGATTTACCATACGCCTTACAAGGCTTGTGATGACAAACGTAATAATTATATTTTTTAGGGCGACCCTTAGAAGGTGCAGCCGTTAAGTGCTTACGGCACTCGGCACACACCAAAAGACCTCTAAGTGGAAAGTCTTTGGATAGGTCAACTCTTATGCGTTTGCCTAAACCTTCTCTCTTGTTGCGCTTTTGATTTTGCTCAAACGTCTCAAGTGAAATGATACCCTTGTGATGACCAAGCTGACGCTCTACTTCCCAACTTGGATATTGAATATATCCGGCGTAAAAAGGATCAGCGAGCATTGAAGCGAATTTATCTATATATTTTTCTGGTGATTGTCCTGTCCAAAATTTCTTTTGAACAAGAAACCGACAAGCGTCAATCTTTCGCACAAACACTCCTGTAGAAAATCCCTCGAGAGCCTCTTTGAGTGGACCTGCCTCTTTCTTATAAGGGATAGCTAACTTGCCATGGAGAGGGTCTTTAACAATCGTGTAGCCCTTCTTACCACCGAAAGGCCAGTAACCTAACTCAAGACGTGCTTTCTGTTTCTGGACCACCTGACGGCTATTCTGATGTCTTTCAAGCTCGGCTTGTGCCGCCATAATGATTTCAGAAAAGCGACCTTCGGGACTTTCATCAAAGTTATAGTTTAGACATCTAAGAAGTACGTCTCGGGCTTTGAAAGCAGCTCGTAGTTTGAGATGAAACTCTACGTCACGAGCAAAGCGTTTAAGATCATCGAATACCACAACAAATTTTTTATGTGGACGATCATCAATGTAGTCCAACATTTCTTTCATTGCCGGACGCTTCATAAAGTCACCACCACCGGTAAAACTATCTGGAAAAGTTTTCTTATATTCAACCAGAATTGATTTTATATCTTTCACACATCGTCCTTCCTGACTTTCAAGACCTGTCCCTTCTGTCTCCTGACGCTTACTGGATACACGAGCATAGACAAGACCCTCACGACCGACGTAAGGATCTTCAGGGGTACTTTTTCCAAACGAACTATGTTTTCTAGGTCTGTTGTTCATGGAGATTAAGCTACTTGAGGACGCTTATAGCCCTGTATATGCGGTTTTCAGTGGACGTTTGATACCGAGAGTAGAGCAATAGCTTTTCTGCCACAGAAACGGGAACCCTAGCTGTATATTCCTTGAAATACACTTCATCGGCGTAAGAGGGTGCCAGGGTTTCTTTAATCAGCTCTGTTTCGGCCTTAGCAATGCGTTGTGGCCTTATTACGTTTGACGCTATAGCCTCAACAATAATCTCCTGTAAGCGTCCTTGAGGCTGAAGATCATCAGTTAGGTCATTATAAACTTCTGCGGCGTCTGCCTCCTCATACTCCGTAATAGTGTTGCGCAAAATAGCGTGCTTTTGAGCATTATATCGGCTGATAGCTTTTCCCTCCGGAGTTTTTACTCCGCCTGTTTGATTTTGTTCTGTTGGTTTTATTTCTTCTGACATAAATTTCTAATTCGGATCGGATAACATTTCTACAAAACGCTTCCAAAAAAGACAGGCGTTGTTTGACCTGTTCGTCGGAACTTCTGTTGTCGTTTAGTATCTTGCGATACTCCTCGATTGTTATCACGTATCTTCATGTTTTTGATTTTGTCCCAAGCTTATTGCTTGATAACTCTACCGGCTTTTTAATGGTCCCGATCTTTCGATCAATAACCGAAACAACCTACTTCCACCGCCTCTTTGTCTTCACCTCGGCCGACTGCTTTTTACCGCCCTCGTATTTAGTTACGACTTCGGCAAAAGCACCACCCTGTTTAAGGTCCCGATTTATATCCTCGAATGGTGGGGCTTCGGGATACATCTTTGTCTTCTCAAGTTCGTAGATATTGCCGTTTTTTATTTTTGCCTTAACCTCTTTATTTTCATTTAGGCGAATTTCCTCTAGCAACTCTATTTCTTTTGAAGAAAGTTCAAATAGCATGTCTGGTCTTAGTGGGTTTCTTCCCATTTCTTTAAGGACCGACTTTAGAGAAATGAGTAATAGATCACTACTGCCAGAAAGCAGTTTATGTTTTTCAATCTCAACTGAAGTAAGAACCTCGGCTGTACCATCAATAAGAAAGGTGACGTAAGGATCTGCTTTTGAGGCCCACGCTTTCAACACATAGTATTCAAAAATCGGATAGGTATCAGTGTTCGGGTCCCACTCCATTGCTGTATCACGAGCTTTAGCAATTTTCTCTATGGAAAAACCAAACTCTCTTAGTCTCTCTAAAATCTTGACCCATACCACCTCGATGAAAGTAAATTTGCGCCAGCCGGTGCCGTCGTCTTTGATACCTTCGGGCAAAAGTCCGCTTGCGCCCCAGTGGTTAATATTTCGATAACTGATATTTGTCTTACCTACGGTGTACTGCCTTTTATTAAGGATCTCTTTAGTCTTTTTAAATTCATCTTTTGTATCCAACCGATATCGAGAGAAGTCGGCAATAAAAGCGTCGCCTCTACCATCAGTTAAAAAGATTGGTTTTTCTTTCTGTTTCTTATCCATGCTGTAAATTATACAGACATGTATGATTTATGCAATACCACTCTAGGGACCTAGGTGGTGACGAATATTTAATATGGTGAAAGAGAAACCGTTACTTTAAGGTATCGACTACCCAAACTAAGTTTTTACCTTTTTGAGCACCATACATTACTTGTTTACCGTCAGAACTAAACTTTAAGCTTTCAGGATATATTTGGTCATACTTTTGTCCTTCCACTTCATCAATGACGACAACTTCCTTATCAATAGTATCTACACCCTTTTGTTCAGTACTAGCTATATAAGCCACTTTTTTACCCGTAGGACCCCATACAACACCTCTCACACGATCATATAATTTTCCTTCCTTGTTACCAATAACAGCGAACCAGTCAGCTAAATGTTTTCTTGATATAGCATAAGCGACAGTATCTCCATTAGGATTAAATGCTACGTAGTTTATCTGTGGAATATAGTTGTTTCTAAAGCCATATGTAAAACCTAGATCATATAACTTATCAGGTTTATCATTGGTAACAAGGAATATTTGTTGTCCATTTCTAGCACCAAAAGAAATACCCTTACCGTCCTTGCTAAATGCAGGACTCCAAATATCGTCATACGGCTTACTTTCCTTATTATTTACAACTAGGAACCGTTGACCATTATATGTATCGTTAAAAGCAACATATGTAATGTTTTTACTGTCTTCACTAACAGTTATCCAATCTACGCCACCTGCATACGTTTTACCTTCATTATTACCATTAACTACAAAACATTTTTCACGCTTAATATTGTCACCACATACAGCATGAACTAGTGTTTTACTATCTGGCGTAAACTTTAGTTGATTAATAAAGGGATATGTTTTACCTTCCTGTTTATTGCCATTCAAATCATCATTTATAACCTTATATCCCTCTTTAGTACTTAACACATAAGCAATACGCTTGCTGTCTGGACTAAATGTTGGATACATAACTGTACCAGGCATTTCATATTCCTTATTATCAACAACTAAGTAGGTTTTGTAGTTTTCATCAATAGCAACGAAAGCAAATCTTTTACTATCTGGACTGAATGTCAAAAAGCCTACGCTTTCCTTATATGTCCTACTAAGTCTTTCACCGTTTATAGCAACATACCAGTTTGAATACTTATAGGTGGTAGCATAGGCCTTTTTGACAGTATTTTCTAAAAAAGTTCCAAACCATGATTTTTCACTATCTTCATGTACACCATAAGCAACTTTACTGCCATCAGGACTGAACACTACATCATTAAACTTTTTAGGTAGGGTTCCGAGCTTGGTGACTTGTGAAGATGAATTATTTGAGACAGTAGGTAATTCGGAGTTTATCTTTTTGCTTTTGTAGTAATAAACTCCCCCAAATATAATTAAAATTATAAGAAGCAATAATAGTGGAGTAGAAAAACCTTTTTTGTTATTTTTCATATTGATGATAATTATACTTTTAAACCGTCCAGAAAGCTATAATTTTTGTCCGAGGAGAGAGTTTTTAGGTATATTTCACCGTTTTTTACCCGTTATTTTCCCGTAATTACAGGAACGGCTCTTTTGAAAGATCGCGCGCCAGTACAGAAATGCAATACAAGAATTCAATACCCTTATTGTGACCCCTTCATCACCCGATTATTACGCTGTTGCAAGGACTTTTTGTAGATCAGGGCTAGTTTGATAGTAGTGCCAGAAGCGAGAAAGGTAGTCTTTTAGGCGGTTCGACGTATTTCGGTATGTGTCCACAAATTAAAATAACCCACCGATCAGGTTGGGTTATTTTAATTTGTGGTAAATACAGAGGGAATCGAAAGACGGACTGAAGCCACTATATGAGCGAAGCGAATTGTGGCGAAGGAGGCGGGGGGTCGCGCAAAAATTGCGTAGCAATTTTATGTGTGACCGATCCCCCCATCTCCACCCGCTAAAAAACCGTTATTTTGCATGGCTTATTTTAAGGAGAGTTTGGGAGATTAGAACTTCTAGTAATTACAATCAAAATTTTTCACTAATTCTCACCTTTATTTCTTTGCATTCTTCCAAAGTTGATTAAAATACTGCCTATAACTTTCAGCTACACCACTACTCTCAATCAAAATAATAATTGGGGTATACTCCCAAATAAGTATAGCCACAGTATCTCTAAAGATATTTGTACTCGAGGGCACGTTAAATGCTTCATCTAAAAATCTTGTTTCTACTCCATCAGTCAACAAATCTTTTTTAACCAAATCTTGTCTTTGACTCTCGAAAGCAATCATCTTTCTCTTTATACCCCTCTTTATCCTTTTCTTTTCTAGACTATCATAGACATCCCCAACCACTTGATAGTATCTATCCCCCGAAGCACCGATAATGTAATGTGTTTCGCCTTTCTTGAGGTTGTCGTATGCTCGTCGTCGCATATTAACAACCTCTTCATTACCTCGGAATATCTTTACTACGACATCTTTTGAGAGCGCTTGTAATGTTTTAAAGTTCGATACAATATCACGAACACTTTTCGTTCTTTCCTCTTCTCGCTTAAGCAAAACCTCAGGGTCTTCGGCTCTAAAGTATTTTTTGGCATTTTGTGTAAATTCAAAAACAAGTAGCTTATCCTTTAGACCATCTAAGGCTCGATAGATCACCTGAGGATGTGACTTAGTTTCATTAATCAGGAAGCTTGCCGGTAATTCACCCCTACCTACGAGCAATCTGTAGATTTCTTCCTCATGTTTTGTTAGACCTAGCTTTTCATATGTTTTCATAGGTAGTGTGAATATTCTTAACAGAATCCTTATATCCTGTGTTATACAGGGTAGTTTCATCACATGTTATGTGAAAAGTATAGACATGTCAAGATAATCGTGTTTAATGGTCTACAGAAACCCTAAACCGACCTTGTTCTATGCAAAAATATAATCTTTCTAGTCTAATTCGTTCATATATCGCCATCGCTGGAGGACCAGAGGCTCTCATGAAGAAACTCATGCAGATCCCCCAGCATTACTTTAAGCCAGAAGTGACTGTTCTAAAATCTGAATGGGAAAAAGTAATCGGAGCTGAGAACCCCCTATCCCCTGTTGAACTTACCGTAAACTACGGGCTTGGTTTTATCAAGCTCATAAACCTTGCAGGAATAGCTTCCTGGAGCAAAAGCATATTTCCAAAGAAGGTAAGACTTGTTCCATCCAGTGAAGGAAAAAAGAGCTTCTTGTTTGACATAGTTGAACTACCTGAGGATATGACCTTTGATCAAATCGTCGATTTAATTGAGGTTGACGGTTGGATGTTCGCTGGTATTGAGCACCTACTTACATTCTCTGCTCGTTTTCCTGAGGAACACATGAAGGGTGAGATTGAGGCTTTCAATTGTTTTTACCACAGATTTGTAGATTCAGATGAAAAACAGGTCCCAGTAACACTTAGAAATTTTGGTAAAACCAAGAGAAGGAAATCGATATATATTGATTTCCTTTCTCAAAGGAACCCTCTTAAAGAACTCTTTTGGGAAAAGGGTCGCAAAATATTAAGAGTAAAACCCCTTTAATACCCCCCCCACGAAAAAAGCCCCTCGGGACTACACTCGTGGGGCTTTTTTATTGCAATATCCTTAAATTCACATATCGACTCTCAGCCAGACAGGCCCCGCCTTCGGTAAGCGGGCCCCGTACGGACAAAAAGAAAAGACCCTTGCCGAAGCAGGGATCCGCAAGGATCTCTTCTTCGTAGGGTCTGATTAGCAGGCGGCGGCCCGCATGGCGGTTCTGCGTTCCAGGCGGTGCAGCACCGCGAGCAGGATGCCTGACATTATCGCGGAGCGGAGCGCATAGACGACTGAAAGCCAGTCGCCTTTGTACCACCCTGGCACGACGCCTATCACGCTGGAGATGAATACGCACCACCATGTGAACAGCGACTCCGTATTCTTCTCTGCATTCCAGAACCGTATGATCAGCATCGAGTACGAGATGATCATCATGATCTGGGTGAGCAGGTTCGGAACAATGCCGGTGCCGCCCGTCGCAACAAGCACGATCCAGAGGAGGGTTATGCCAGCCGATGCCAGCAGACTTTTCTTCTGAAACGAATTGAGCACGAGCTTCCGCCCGTCTATCCCCGCTCGCGTCCAGACACAGGCGAGTATCAGGATGATCCCGCTCGCGCTGGCGCCGTTCAAGGCACCGCCGAGAAGGTTCGCGCCAGGGCTAGACAAGTACGTAACCATCGACAAGACGGCAGCGGTGCCGCTCACGATCCAGCTTGCCACGACGGTTTTGATCCGTCCGAGCATCGCCTGAACCAGATACCAGACCAAGCCGATCAGAATGATGATCGCTCCAGCGATCGCGGATATCTTGGGTATGTTCAATTTCTGTTCCTCCTTGTTGGTTGATTGTTGAGAATGCCATGCGGTCGGGATTGACCGCATCTTTCAAAGAGCTTCGCTTGCTTTATAATTAAGGCATATATAGGCGTATTTGTCAATGGACACTTTCGCCAATCGACCCTTGATACGCAGGGTCATCTTGATGCCTGCTTATGATATTCAACGCCCTTCACATGCCCCCCCTTTTTTTTCCCGCAAAAATTGACTTGCAGGCCGCATTAAAGTAGATTTTTGAAAAAGCACCTTGACGCACGTGTCGGGTTGGGTCAGGAATAAGAACAGCGCGATCAGGAGATTGGCTTTCTTTACCTCACCTCAACCCACGCACACAATGAACAGAATCACCCTCCTACCAGGAGACATCAGAGTCAACGGCAATTCGGACTTTTCGCTTCTTCATGACGCCAGCGATCTGGTTACATTCAGCGCAGGCATGCCAAACCCTCTTGCGAAAGGCTGGTGCTTTGCCTTGTATTTTTACAAATTCGAGATCGGAGTCTGCATCCAAAGGGTCAAATGTTCCTCCGATGATGGATTCGAGAGAGCGAAGATGTTCGAGCTTGGCACATACGAACTCAGCAGATTCAATATCCCCGCGGAGTGGATATGCCCCGCAAACAGCTGGGAAGACTGGAAAGGGCCTCTTGCGAAATGCATCACTCTGCGGTATCTCGATCCGACACTCCGCATTTCCCCTGGCGTCGATGGCGACAAGAAGTCGGTACAGGTCACTATGCGGATCAAGAATCAAGGACCTGACAGTGATGTGATTTCCACACAGACAGCCATCCTCAGGCTTACTCCTTTGACAGGCAGACCCGGACTGTAACCCTCCAAAAACGCGCCCCCACGAGAAAAGCCCTCACGGACTTCACATCTCGTGGGGGCTTTTCTTTATCCTTAAACCCGTATGCCAACCTTCCCCCAAACCAAAAAACAATATTTTCAATAGTATACTGTATTCATGAAAAAGAATAAGAAACTTTCCCTGCTCGCAATCACCGTCTCGCTCATAGCCCTGATGACGATTCTGATATACGCGGGCTATAACAGCGAATACGTTTACCGATTGGTCAGTCTTTTGCTTACGGGAGACAGGCCTATCATGACGATCACGAGCAACGGGCTTGCTGCGGCATCCTTTGTCATCGGACTGTCCTGCATGCCAATCGCGATACTATGGAAGATCTGGATCAGGCGATACGAAAACGTAGCGCATGAGGCAAAAGCTTTCGGGCTAACGATCAGCCCTCTCCGGCTATTATTGGCAGGATTCGTCATCTGGATACTGTCACTCGGATCCTTTACCTCTTTCACGGACAAAGGAGTGTACAGCATTGACATATACAGGCTGAAAGGGCTCCGAGAAATCCCGCTGTCAGAAATCCAATCCGTTGACGTCCTCGCATGGGCGGAATCCCGAAGAGGGTTCAGGACGACGCGCTGCGGGCTTCGCTACGATATTCAGATAACGCAAAAAGACGCCTCTTCGTCGACGGTTGTCCTAGGGGCACGAAGAAGGCTGTATGATTTTCCATCGTATCTAGAATCGCATAGCCTGCCTTATTCCGTATCGTATGAAAACAGATGCAGGACCGAGACATACAGGCAGGAGATCGAATCGGTTTTTGGACGAATGCAGTAGGATGCAGGGCTGGCATTTCTTGCTTTTTTATTTTTTTCCGCAATTGACACGCCTTGAAAATCCTATACCATCTCTTCCAGATCGGCCATCCGGCCTTTCCTTGAAACAGAACCCGAACCCAGAACACACACATGAAGATACGCCATGCGATGATCTCCGTCAGCAACGATGACAAGACCCCTGCCCTGATCGAGTTTGCCCGCGCTCTTATCCCCCTCGGATTCAATATCGTCTCAAGCGGAGGGACCGCAAAGTTTCTTTCCGCCGCAAGAATTGACGTAGTCGACGTCAGGATCCTTACGGGCCATCCTCCGGTCCTCGGACACAAGGTAGTCACCCTGGCTCCCCAGATCCACGGAGGACTCCTATGCTCTGAGGATCAGCTTGATGAGCTGGCAGCCCTCAAGTGGACAAAGATCGACCTTGCCTTGGTGACATTCTACCCGCTCGACAAAGCGCTGGAAGCAGAGGACGCGACGCTGGAAAGCTGTCTTGCCCAATGCGATATCGGCGGACCCGCGATGATTCGCTCGGCAAACAAGGGCGGCGAAGTGATCGTTCTCACCAGCATGATGCAAACACAACCCGTCATTGACTGGATCTGGGCCGGGGAACAGGATCGCCGAAAGGTAATCGATGCCCTTAGGGGCAAGGCCGAAAAAGTCGTGGCGGATTATATAGCCATGTCGGCAAAGATCCACGAAAAGTTCTCCGACCTAAACACCGCTAGCCAATTCGGACTGTAACCCTCCAAAAACGCGCCCCCACGAGAAAAGCCCTCACGGACTTCACATCTCGTGGGGGCTTTTCTTTTTTTCGCTTTCCGCCTTCCCTGTTTTCCAGAAAAGGCATCCGCAAAATCCGCTTAGAAACTACTTATCTTACCTGAACAGGTTGATGATCCATGAGACCGCCGCGGAATTGCTGCCAGCAGAGCTCTTGCTTGCCGCCAGCCGATTGCCGCCGCTGATCTGGATAACGTTGCCCAAGAAAGAGAGCGGGTACATCGAGATATTCTGCGGAGGAACGGCGAGTCCATTCGCGGCCTTGGCCTGTATTGAGGCTATGCCGACCTGTGCCCTATACAGCCTAGGCGAGGTTGTCGCTGCCTTGAAGTCAAGCCGCAGGCTGAGAGTCCTCTTCTGCCCCTCTTGGACGGGGATATTTATAGAACTGAACCATATGCCGCGAAGCGGATCGCTCGACGTCGCCGCGAGCTCGACATTCGTCAAGGCATCAAAGATACGTATCCTGGAGACCTCGAGACCTTCGGCTGAGTACGATCCCAGAAGGGACGTGATCGTGCCGCTCGCGATGCTCGCACTCACGTCGAACCTGAGAAGCTCGACATTGTTTCGAGCGTCCCTATTCGGCCCTTCGAGGGTTACCGTCGTCTCTCCAGACGGAGTAGACGGTGACAAGGTAAGGGCTAGCTTTGGTATTGCCAATTCCTTTTCTGCCGCAGCCTTGTGGTAATCAAGAGCGGCGATTACCTGATTGAGAGTGGCCGGCGAGCTTATGTTGCTGATTCCGAAAAACAGGCGCAGCTGCTCGGTCGTCTTTATGTCAAACGACTTTGCCGCAAAGGCCTGATTTGCGCCGAGCGTCAGAAGGCACGCGGCAGCAAGAAACAATCCGACTATATATTTTTTATTATTCATATGCTGTCATATCATACTATTTATGCCTGCCTGCCGACGCGAGTTATCCACTGACGATGCCGCTGCCGCCTCGTCAGCGCCATCGACAGCCCCCCCTCCAACCGCCCGGCTCATTGACTCCCAGCCCTATCCATGCGACTATTACCCCACAAAAAGCCAGGTTCGAAAACGTCGAATTTCAGGAACAATCTCTTTGTACATTAGCAGCAAACACCAAAAACCAAATCCAATGAAAGGAACAATCAAGAAAATCATGGCTGACAAATTTTTCGGTTTCATCACTCCGGAGAACGGCGGAAAGGACATATTCTTTCACGCTAACTCTCTCGTAGGCGTGCAGTTCCCAGAACTTCGCGAAGGTGACGCCGTCT
>JACCDZ010164750.1_pt1 | contig 14696 bp, 14 predicted proteins | sample 7449551 | NCBI WGS metagenome assembly JACCDZ01 (sample SAMN15323452, study PRJNA562643) | freshwater metagenome | isolation source: river surface water | place: USA:Blue River Watershed | collected 2017-08-18 | reverse complement strand
TAACAGGCTGGTGAAAAACCATCATCAGCCAAGCCTCCCTCATTACCAACAGCGATAAATTTTTCAGCGGTCGCTTGTTCGGTATATTTTTCACCAGAAAGTTACATCATCGCTCCGGTTTTCATCGTCCGGGAGCCATTTCTTCCCCTATGCCACGGCACTTTGCTGCTTCCAACCACATAACTGCATCATTCGCGTGAGGTTGTAGGCCGCAAACACCAGCAACGCTTGTGCCTGTACCTTGGCGGTGCCAATAAATCGTGTTTTCCGGAAGCCGCCTACTGTTTTGGCCCAACCAAAACACTCCTCAATCCGTTTTCGCTTGCGCAGACTGATGGCATAGCCATCACTCTGCTGGATTTCCACTGGCACCGCACTGCTTTTACTCTTGGCTGCTACATGCGGAACAATGCCAAGCTGCTGAAGCGCCTCTATATGGCCCTTGGCGTCATAGCCTTTGTCTGCCCCAAGCGTAGCGCCCGGCGTCAAGGTTCGACCTGCCATTTTTTCGGCCGCATCCCGCTCGGCATGTCCGGTGGCAATGGTCGTTTCCACGTCCACTACCAGGCCGTTACGATTCTCGCTGACGATGTGGGTCAGATGACGCAACTTTGACTCGGCATACTCAGCCTTCTTGTAAAGACGCGCATCCGGGTCGGTCGTGGAAGCATGGGTATCATTGGAGCGGCGCTCTGCCTTGAAGTCCACTTCGGCATTGCGAGAGCCCGGCCCCTCGGGTGGGCCCTCCTGATCATTGTCGTCACGACGCACGAAACTCTTGTGTGAGGCCCACGCTTCGATCATGGTGCCATCGACACTGAAGTGCTCGTCGGACACGAGGCCAGCCCAGTCAGCAATCCCCAAAACACGATCAAAGAACTGGCGCAGCAGGGTCTGCTCCAGCAGGCGATCCCGGTTGGAGCAGAACACGGTGCGCTCCCAAACAGTATCATCCACGCCCAGCCCTACAAACCAGCGAAAGAGAAGGTTATAGTCCAGCTGCTCCATGAGCTGACGCTCGCTACGAATGGTGTAAAGCACTTGTAGCAGCAGCGCCCGCAACAGCCGCTCCGGTGGAATCGACGGGCGTCCTGTCCAGGAGTAGCGGCGGTCAAACTCATCGCTCATGGAGCGAAGAATGCCGTCCACCACAATTTTCACCTTGCGCAGTGGATGACTGGCAGGAATACGCTGTTCAATGTCCACGTAGCTGAACATCGAGCCTTGAACTACATCCTGTCCGCGCATGAAATAAACCGAATCAAGTCGTGATGGGGGAATTATCGCAGCTTTGGCAGGGGTTTTTCACCAGCCTGTTAGGAGTAATATCAAGGGGGTTGATTTATTTGTTAATGAGGCTTATATCGGCACGGATAGTGGGGTAACTACTTTTCATAAAAATAAAAACTATACAATTACAGTTCGGAAGCAAGGCTGCACGGATTCTTCGGTTCCAGTATCAAAGTCGTTTGATGCAATCACTCTTTTAGGGATTTTTATTGACTGGGGTATTGTGACGGTATTGCTTGTTGATGGTGCTGCGACAGGGGCATGGCAGCAATTTGATCAAACTAGCTTTGTTGTAGATCCGCGTTGTTCGTCGATCGATAGAAATGTTTAATGCATTTTATTGTTAGGCATGGGCTTTGCGATCAGCGCATGATTCCTTTGCATGACATGGTGAACTTCCTAGTCATGCAAAGGATATTACAATGTCAACGGGTTTAAAGCGTCAGGTGGCCCTCTGCATCTGCAGTAGCTACCAGTTTTCCATCCTTATCCAACATTGAGACGCTATCTTCATTTTTTGTAAGGGTGAAGGCGCCTTCCTTGCCAGTCAGTGTCTTGTAGTCCACGTTAATCTTGCCATCAGGGTGGTAGGTCATTGTGACCGTGCTGCCGTCAAGAGTCTTGGTTGTTTTTGTTTGAACCACGGCACGGGTGTTGCTTATAGGGTTGGTCTTGGTCCAAAACTCAATAGAGTTCAGCACAACACCATCGATAAGCAAAGTTGCTCCGTAAACCGGGATGATGGTCATGACCAGAAACAGTCCCTCAGCCATCCACTTGTTGCCTTGTTTCTTATTCCATTCGTAAACATTATCAGTCAATGCAAACTGGCCAATACAGCCTGTCAGCATTGTGCTGGTTGCGATGGCAAGTACGGCAGGTTTTAAAATGTTTTTCACGGGCTCTCTCCTATGGGTCGGGGTAGGCCAAACTACAACCTGAGCTTTACTTTAGGCGGAGAAGTCTGTGCTGGCAAGTTATTGATGTGGTTTTGGTGGGGACGATATGGCTGCTAATTGTCTTGGGGCGATAGCGGGAGTTAGAGGGTTGTTTCTGGAGGAGGTCGTTGTGACAGGTGGTTCTGGGGGTTCATCCCTCCATTTCGACGTGGCCTTGCCCTTAAGGTAAGTTGGCTTGGCGGAATTGGGGTATAACAAAGCTATTCTGAGCCCTGTCATGTGCCAATTCAGTATGCTTGTCACGAACTGAGAAAATATCCTTCAAAATTCGATGGGTTACTAACTGGCTGTCGTTGCCAAGCCCGTTATAATCCACCGATCTGGATAACGGAATTTGCTATGACTTCTCCTCAGGTCTTCAGGGTTGCCGTGCTTGGCGGCGGCAGCTTTGGTACGGTATTGGCTAATCTGGCAGCTGAAAACGGCCATACCACCACGTTATGGCTCCGTGATGAGGCCCAGCTTGAGGATATGCAGTCCTCTCGCGAGAACAGCCGTTATCTGCCCGGCTTCAGGCTCTCGGACAGCCTGTTATTCAGCCATGATCTGGGGGCGGCCATTGAGTCGGCAGATGTCATTTTTGTGTCTATCCCCAGTAAAGCCTTTCGTACGGTGATGAATGCAGCAAAACCGTTTCTGCGCCCGGAGCAGATACTGGTCAGCACAACCAAAGGTATCGAAAAGGAAAGCTTTGCGCTGATGAGCGAAATACTGCGTGAAGAGTCCGGCCTGAAAAAAATTGGTGTGTTGAGCGGGCCCAATCTGGCTAAGGAAATTGCAGCCCGGATGGTGTCGGGAACCGTGATTGCCAGTACCCAGCCGGATGTACGCGAGCGTGTGCATCAGGTGTTGTCGTCCCGTTATTTTCGCGTGTTTGCCAATTCTGATGTTTATGGTGTCGAGTTGGGTGGTGCGCTCAAGAATATCTATGCAATTGCCGCTGGCATGGCGGCGGCTCTCAAGCTTGGCGAGAACTCCAAGAGCATGCTGATGACACGTGCACTGGCAGAAATGAGCCGGTTTGCGGTGCAGTTGGGCGCCAACCCGTTGACGTTTCTTGGTCTGGCCGGGGTGGGTGACCTGATTGCAACGTGCTCATCGCCACTGAGTCGCAACTATCAGGTCGGTTTTGCGCTTGGTTCGGGGCAGACACTCGAAGATGTCATTGAGGATCTGGAGCAGACCGCCGAAGGCATAAACACCATACAGATCGTCAAGCACAAGGCGGACGATTTTGGTGTGTACATGCCGATTGTCAGTGGCCTGTATGAAATCATCTTCAATCGCCAGCCGCTGGATGCGGTGCTTGGCAAGCTGATGCAGGGAGGTCAGAGCAGTGATGTGGAGTTTGTTCTGCCTCGTGTGGGTGGTAACCCGTGAGGATCGTGCTTGTCAGGCATGCAGAGGCGGAGTCGCCACACCTGCAGGTGGATAGTGAACGGGCGCTGACTGCGCGAGGGCACAGCCAGGCCGGGGAGACCGGTGTGTGGCTGGCATCATTTATTGATGAGCCTTTGGTGCTGGCGTGCAGCCCGTTCCGGCGTGCCCGTGAGACCGCCACCCGCATCCAGCAGGCTTTGCCACAGGCATCGCTCCGGATTGTGGATCATCTGACTCCAGGTGATGATGTCAGGCAGGCGATGGCGGCACTCGAGGCGGTTCCGGTTGGCGGTACGCTGATTGTCGTATCGCATATGCCCTTGATTGCCGGGCTGGCGAACTGGCTAAGCGAAGGTGTTTCGGGTGGCGGGCAGCCATTCGGGCTGGCTGAAGCACGGGTTTACGAGCTGGAGCTGCCTGGGCCAGCCCAGGCAAGGCTGGTGAAGCGGTTTTCACCTGTTGCCTGACTTTCAAGGGGCTTGACTGGCGGCCTCAGGAATTGACGAAGCGCCGCAAGGAAATACCGCTGACACTGCAGATATTGGATTTGATGCCGCGTTTTTCGAACTCTTCTTTCAGCTCATTGATGATGATGCGCTCGACCTCGCCCTCGATATCAGTCACCAGTTTTCCGAACAGGGCCGATACCGGGCCCCTATGCTCCTTGACCAGTTCATCCAGGTTGGTTATCTCAATGGTGATCATTGTCGCAGGACCTTGGGCTGTGGCTGTCAGTGCCTCATCATACCGAGGCTGGCAGGGTGACGTACAGTGCGGGGAGCGCTTCAGGTTTGGCTGCATTTGCTTACAAATGCCCGGGTGCCTGCGCGGTGCCTTTGCTAGAATCCAGACGGTCATGGCTGTAAGTATCAAGCCAGTAGTACTTTATTGAGGTTGGCATGCTTGAACCCATCATCATCATTATCGCCACGGCACTTCTTTCCAGTGGAATTACGCTGGTTTGTGCCTGGTTGTTTTTTCAGCGTATGTGGCGACAGGAAATGGAGCGCCGTCTGCGGGATCTGCATGACGATATCGGGCGCACTGTTGAGGTGAGGGTCAAGCGCGCTGTGGCGGATGCTTTTGCAGACTTCAATACCGGCGATGTCTTGCGGGAGGCCACGTGGAAAGCGGCACGCTCGGGATCAGACCTGCTCAGTGATGGATTCAATGCCATTCTGGGGAAAAAGCGTCGTCAGGATAATCCCTGAGCAACACTGCTTATGTACCAGTCAGAGTTTGTCCCGCAAGCGTGAAATGATCAGTGCCAGTCCGGCGATCAGAAGCAGCATGCGCTCTGGTGTAAGGTCTGTCAGGTTTGCTGTTGTAAATCCTCCTGTTAACCCCCCGATCATCACCACAACTGCAACCAGCATGATCAGCAGATCTTTTGCCCGTTGTCTGTTGATGCGTTGCCGGAACGTCTCAAGCTCTTCCTGATGCCGCTGAAGGTTGTAGTTGAGTTGTCGCAGCTCGTTCAGTGCGTCCCGCATCATGCCAGGCAACGGCAGGAAGTCCTGAAGCCAGCTAGGGTCGTGCCGCCGTATTTTTTCCCAGATGCTGCTTATGTCCATATGCCCGTGCAGCCACTCCCGTGCACGGGTGCGAAGATTGTATTCAGTCAGAAGGTGTTCAAGGGCGGCGACGTTTTCTGCTTCCCCCCAGACGCGTACGCGGGGGCGTCCGGATGCGGTCTGGTTGGAGGTGCCAAGCAGTGTGCGCATGAGGTCATAGACGCGCGCATTCACACGAACCCGGGCAGGGCCGGGGGCGACATCGCAGACCTCGATGCCTTCGCTGGTGAAATAGAGATAAAAGGCCATGTAGGGATCGGCGAGTTTCACTCGCACAATCAGGCCGCTCAGTGAAGTGACCTGGTTCCGGGTGGCTGCGTCGAGCTCTATGAAGCTGTTCAGAAGGGTCTCGATGACTCCCAGCACCAGGTGCTGGGCCAGCGGGCGGCCCTCTTCACGGTTGTTCTTGTTGTAGGTATCGTGGCCAGCCATCATCGGATGTTCTACTGCCTTGGTAGGCCTCCCCATAAGGGAGACTATAAGAGCACCATTCTAGCGAGTCGCGCCCGCTGCACAATCCCATGATAGAGGGCATCTGTGCCAATATTGTGGCTGACCGGCGGGTTTACTCCGTCAATCCGGTCGATGCGTCAGTGTGTATTCTGTGTATACTTCGCAATCTGGTACTTTTGCCCCCTCATTTCAGGGGGTGATCTCTGCCGCCAGGCAGAAGCGGGAAGTTTATTCATGCACGATTTTCTTCTGACCATCTGGAATCGTCCGGACTTCTGGTCGTTTGTAGCCATTCCGTTTGTTGCTGCAGCTGTTGGCTGGTTTACCAACTGGATTGCCATCGAGATGACCTTCTGGCCACTCGAGTTTATTGGCTATAAAAAGCTTCGCCTTGGCTGGCAGGGCATTATTCCGGCCAAGGCCGAAAAAATGGCGGGCATCGTGGTGGATAACACCATGGCCAAGCTGGCCAGTCTTTCCGAGCTGTTCCAGCAGATGGAGCCCGAGAAGATTGCCGCGCATATCAGCAAGTCCATCATGGAGCGCATCGACGATTATGTTGATGAGATCATGTCGGAGCGGAATGCGGTGCTATGGGACAACATGCCCCTCATGGTGAAGCGCAGGGTCTATGCCCGTGTCCGCCGCCAGTTGCCGTCAATCATGGATAACATGGTGGACGACATGGCCGAGAACATTGAAGAGCTGGTGGATCTCAAGCAGATGGTGGTCAAGCTGCTGTCCGGGGACAAGGCACTGATGGTGCGGGTGTTCAAGGATGTCGGGGATGTGGAGCTGCGCTTTGTGGTGAACTCCGGCCTCTGGTTCGGCTTTCTGTTTGGCTTCGTCCAGATGTGGGCCTGGGCAATTTATCCCGAGCCATGGGTAATGCCGTTTTTTGGCTTTCTGGTGGGCTATGCAACCAACTGGCTGGCCCTGAACCTTATCTTCCGGCCACTGGAGCCGGTGAAAGTGGGGCCGTTCACCGTGCATGGCCTGTTTCTGCGCCGCAAGTTCGAGGTGGCCGACAAGTTTGCCCTGATCTCTACCCAGGAGGTCATTAACCTCAAGAACCTGATGAATGAGGTGCTGACAGGCCCTCGCTCCGACCGTACCCGGGCCATGATCAAGCGTCACCTGCGTCCGTTGCTGGAGTCGGGTGTGGTACGTACCGCGGTTCAGCTGACACTAGGCGCCGAAGGCTATGCCAACATCAAGAATCTGGTCGTAGAGCGTGCCATCGCCATGACCATCGGCCCGCTGGCGGATCCGCGCTTCAATCGTGAGCGGGCCAACGTCATTCATCATATTTTCCGCGACAAGATGCGGGTCATGAGCAATGCCGAGTTCCAGGACTTGCTGCGCCCGGCCTTTCAGGAGGATGAATGGATCCTGATTATCCTGGGCGCTGTGCTGGGCCTGGTCGCGGGTTATCTGCAACTGGTTATCATGTTCTGATGTGGTCAGGATTGTCTGACAGGATGTGTGTGGCTGATCGTGCTGGCCGCTAGAATGGCCGGGCTGTAATCCAGATACGGGGTATAGAATGACGGGGCTCAAGAAGACAGTGGACAAGAAGCTGAAAGTCGCACCATCCAAGGATCTGCGCAAATACACCCAGCAAATCTGGCTTGCAGGCCTTGGAGCATTTGCCCGGGCAGAGGAAGAGGGTGGCAAGCTGTTTGATAATCTCGTCAAGATTGGTGAGGATCTTGAGGTGAAAACCCGTGAACTTGCGGATAACACCGTTGGTGAAGTGCGCGGACGGGTACTGGAGAAGGCAACTGACACCCGCGAGCGGGTCGAGCGGGCTTTTGATGACCGCATTACGACAGCCCTTACCCGTCTTGGTATCCCCTCCCAACGGGACATGGATCAGATCAATAACCGGCTGGACACCCTGACCGAGCTTATGCAGGAACTCTCCCGCCATATCCGGCCTGCTGAGACGTCCTCCAAAAAAGAGGGCAAGTAAGCCCTCCCGGAGCTCTTCTTCGGGCCGCCGGCAGCCAAAAGTGTGACCTTCGTCGTAAACTGGTGAAAAACCGTCCAATCCCTGTTCATTCTTGCCTTTTCCGGGTGTAGAAAGGAATAAGTGACAAATTTTGTCAGCTTGGCCTCAGGGGCCTGGAGCAATGACATGTCGGTAGATCAGAAAAAAGTGTTGGTGGATGAGCTTGAGGTGGGCATGTATGTTGCCCGCCTTGACCGCCCGTGGATTGAGACACCATTCCCTCTGCAGGGCTTCTACGTCAAGGATCTGACCGATATTGACGGGCTTCGCCGCTATTGCCGCGAGGTGACGATTGATGTTTCGCGCAGCAGGGTAGCGGTTGAGCCGGTCAGTCATGCCGTTGGTGGTGTGGCCAGAACACAGTCTCCCAGAGCGGCCGCGCCGGCCCCCTCTCGTGCGCCTGTCGTAAAGGCCGCCAAGCCGGTTTATCGCACAACTGTTTCCATGCCTCAGGAGGTTGTTGCCTCCCGTGACCTTCACCGTGAGTTTGCCCAGTCGGTTGCGGTTGTATACAAGAAGCTGCGTGAAGGCAGTGCACCGGATGTGGAGCATGCCCGTGATGCCTCCCGGCGAGTGGTTGAAAGCGTAGTTCGCAATCCGGACGCAATGGTCTGGCTGTCACGTGTGCGCGACAAGGATGCCTACAGTTACCATCATGCCTTCCGCTGCGCGATCTGGGGGACGGTATTTGGCCGTCATCTTGGTCTGTCGCGACAGGCACTGGACAATCTGGCTTTTGGTCTCACCCTGATGGATGTGGGCAAGGCCAAGCTCCCGGATGGCCTGCTTAACAAGTCTGGCCTCCTGTTGCCTGCCGAGCGTGTCGAGCTGCGCAAGCATGTTGATTACAGTCTTGAGATATTGGCCACCCTGCCTGAGGTGCCCTCACAGGTCCTGCAGATGGTGGCTGAGCATCATGAGCGGTATGACGGCAGCGGGTATCCCAATCAGCTGGCAGGCAAGGCGATCTCGCCGCTGGGCAAGATTGCCGGTCTGGTTGATACCTATGATGCCATGACCTCCGAACGACCGTATGCCCGTGCACTGACCTCGGTTGAGGCGGTGTCGCGTCTTTATGAACTGCGCAATACCGAGTTTCAGTCGCAGCTGGTGGAAGAGTTCATTCAGGCAATTGGTGTCTATCCTACCGGTACGCTTGTGCACATGAGCAATCAGGAGGTGGGTGTCGTGATTGCCCAGAACCCGGAGCGTCGTCTGCGTCCCAAACTGCTGATCCTGCTTGATGCAGACAAGCGCTCAATGCAGCGGCCGCGCTATGTCGACATGATGACGGTGACGCATGACAGTGGCGGTGAGCCGTTGCGGATTGTGACAAGCCTTTTGCCAGGATCATTTGGCGTGGATCCTTCCAGGGTGCAGTTGGCCGCCTGAGCAGCTTTCCGAGAATTAAAAAAGCCGGCATATTGCCGGCTTTTTTATGGCGCATTATTTTTTCAGTAATGCGTAGTGCCTGAAAATATCACTCAGGGAGTAGCGGGGAGTGAATCCGAAGGTTTCCCTGAATTGTCGTCCGTTAATGGTTGCGGAGTATTTGAAATAGTCCATCAGGTAGGGGGGGAAGTGCTTCCAGCCAAGTACACGGCTCAGAATGACGGGTAGTTGTGGCGGGATGGAGGGAATGTGCTGCTTACGGCACCCGCAGAGTGTGACGGCGTGTTGATAGGCAACAACATCATCTGGCGCAACATTATAGATGCCCGGGATGTTTTTGCAGAAAGCCAGTGTAATTGCATCGGCCATGTCGTCGAGATGAATGAATTGCATCATCGGAGAAAAGCCCATCAGAACAGGTACGCGCTCTTTCATGAGCAGCTGGCTGATGCTGTTGTTTACGCCAGGGCCAACAATGTTGCATGGACGAAGAAGGGTGACCTTGAGCTCCGGATGCTTCCAGAAATAGATCATGGCGAGATTCTCCAGTTCTACGGAGTCCACAAGATCCATTGTTATCCCGGACGCTTTCAGCGGGGCACTTTCGGTCAGGTAGGCCGGATTCAAGGGGTGGGCGCCATATACAAAATATGTCGACAGCACCAGTATCTGTCCAACGTGATATTTCACGCATAGCTCAAGCAGTTTTTGTGTTCCGGTTACATTGGCGTTATAGCGTCTTTCTCGTGCGCCTTCATTGGCGCCAAGTCGTCCCAGATGTATGACGCCTTCAAAGTGATATTCCCGGAACAAATCCTCGAAGTCGCGCTTCTGCACATCAAGGTGGTAGCTGGGGATGTCTGGCGGCAACGTCACTTCACGCCGGCTGTCACAGGCGACAATGCGGTACTGGTCGTGCAAATGATGGATTACCGCCTGCGCAAGGGCGCCACCGGCACCGGTAACGAGGATGTACGGTTTTTCATTCATCGCACGGCTCTCTCTTTGCTGCCGCGCCGTATCAATCCCTCATCAATCAGGCTGCGAATGGCGTCTTTCACTTCGGCAACATGTTTCTCTGTGTCCTGCTCGTTGATTACCGGGCCCTTGAATCGGATCGGCTTTCCAAAGTTGATGATTATCTTGGCCGGGAATGGAACGGGCACGGCAACCGGAAAATAGGGGAGGCCGAGTGATCTTGCCAGTGATGATGCGTTGCCAAACATGGGGAGTGCTTCTTCACAGCCAGCGACACCAACAGGAATGATGGGGGTGTCGGTCTCCATGGCCAGATGAAGGAAGCCGCACCCGAATCGTTGCAGCTCATAGCGTTTGTCCCAGCCTTTGCCGGTGCCACGCACCCCTTCCGGAAAGACAATGACGGCCTCGTCCTCATGCAGCATGTCCACGCAGTTCTGAACATCCCCCACGACAGCACCGACCGCATTCAGCCAGTTGCCTACCCAGGGAACAGAGGGAAAAAAACGCTCAACCATGGCGCGCGGCATGCGTGAGCCATGAGGGTTGGTGGCCAGTGCGATACCGATCAGGATTCCGTCCAGAGGCAGAAAGCCGGAGTGGTTGGAAACGAGTAGCACGCGCCCCTTCTGCGGAATGTTTTCCAGTCCGTAGGCTTCGGTACGAAAGTAGTGCTTATAGAGCAGTCGGGTAAGCGCCAGGCTATTGCGGTTGGTGTTGGTGTAAAACCCCCAGCGGTCATAGCCCAGACTTCCGACGGGCTTTGGGGAGGCGTCAAGTTTTTCCGCAAGATCCGGGGGTAGCAGTTTGCGAAGGAGGGAGCGATCAGGCATGTGAAGGGCTCCGTAATACAATCCGGGCGGGTGATCGAATCAGGTTAGCACAGCAGTCCTGTAGCAGATTGCCGTATGGCAGTTGCCGGTTGGCGTTGACACCCGGTCAGGCGATCCCTAAAATGCGCCCACTTTTGCGGGAATAGCTCAGTTGGTAGAGCACGACCTTGCCAAGGTCGGGGTCGCGAGTTCGAGTCTCGTTTCCCGCTCCAGATCAAGAAAGCCGGCTTATGCCGGCTTTTTTCATGCGCTCGTGCCTGTGGTTTCAGGATACATCCTGTGTCAAGGCATGCGAGCATCAGGCTTTATTATCCACAGGTGCCCTTACATGGCAGCGCAGGCGTCCAGTCCGATTGGCGTATTTGACTCCGGCATTGGTGGCCTGACGGTGGTTCGTGCGCTCATGGAGCGTCTGCCGTTCGAGGATATTGTCTATTTTGGCGATACTGCGCGCGTTCCTTACGGAGTCAAGTCGCGGGAAACCATTCAGAGCTTTACGGCTCAAATCACGGAATTCCTGCTGGCACACGATGTAAAGTTGCTCATCATTGCCTGCAATACCATGGCGGCAGTAGCAGTGGAGACGGTCAGGGCCATGTCGCCTGTGCCTGTCCTTGATGTGATTGATGCCGGTGCCAAGGCGGCAGTTGCCTTGACGCACAAGGGTGTCGGGGTTATCGGTACCCCCACAACCATCAACTCCAATGCTTATGCCCGCAGCATTCATGCCCTGAATCCGGCTGTGCACGTTTACTCCCAGGCATGCCCGCTGTTTGTGCCTCTGGTGGAAGAGGGGTGGTTGGAGCATGAGGTCACCCGATTGACTGCACGTGAGTATCTGAAGCCGGTTTTTGTGGAGCAGATTGATACCCTTGTGCTTGGGTGTACACACTATCCCTTGCTCAAGCCGCTGCTTCAGGAAGTGGCGGGGACGGGTATTCGTCTGGTGGATTCAGCGATTACGGTGGCTGAACAGACGGCGACCTTGCTTGATCGTCTGGGTTTGCATAATCCGCAGCGCATTGCCCCTGAGTATCGCTACTTTGTGACGGATGTTCCCCTTCGGTTCCAGACGATCGGGGGGCGCTTTCTGGGCAGGGAGCTGACACATCTCGAGCAGGTTCGCTGGTAGGTCAAAATTGACTGGCAGTGATTCCGGTATCTTGCTGACAAGAGTCCCTTTTGTCAGTTATTGTCTCAAAAAAGGCATTACTGCCTTAAACGCAAATGTCTGAAAAATCTGCCACCATGACGCAAGCCATTTTCCGGGGCTTTGACAATGTTTGATGGTAGTAGTTGGCCAAGATGGGGTTTTTGTGAGCGATAAGCGTTATCAGGTCTTTGTCAGCTCGACCTACTCTGATCTTCAGTCGGAGCGCAGACTGCTGACCCAGATTTTGCCTGTGCTGGGCTGTCTGCCGTGTGGCCTGGAGCTCAACCCGTCCGGGGTCAGTGCCTGGGCCGCAATCAAGAAGCTGATTGATGAGTCGGACTACTATGTATTGCTGGTTGGCAGTCGCTATGGCTCGCTTTCGCCATCCGGTGTCAGTTATACGCATATGGAATATGTGTACGCGGCTACAAAGCAGAAGCCTATTCTTGTGCTGATGCATGAGGCGCCTGAGACGCGAGCAATCGAGCTGCAGGAAAAAACACCCGAAGGGCGGCTGAAGCTCAGGGATTTCCGCTTGTTGCTTCAGCGTGGGCTGACGGCAGGCTGGACTGATGAGCGTAGCCTCGAAATGGCTCTCAGACAGCACATTCCGCAGTTGATCCAGTCGCGGCCTATGCCGGGCTGGGTACGTGCCAACCAGGTCAGTAATCCTCAGCTCGAACGTGAGAATCAGGCTCTCAAGCAGCGCCTGGCCGAGCTGGAGCAGGAGCGTGACCTCTGGCTGGGCAAGGGAGAGGGGCTGGCGACATCAATGGCTCAGGGGCAGGACCTGTTTGAGGTTGCCTATCGTTGCAAGGCGTATGCGGCAGGTAATTGCGAGGAAGTGTCGGTGCGGTCCCAGCTTGCGTGGAATGCCCTGTTCCTCAGCTTCGCGCCTTACATGAGTCAGCCCCAGCACGAGGACTTTATAGCGGCCAAACTCGCCGAGCGTGTGCAGGAGGTCGCCTTGAAAGACGTGCAGGCTACTCGTCCGAAGACCCACGCGGTGACGGATATCACGCTGGCGCCGCTTTGCTTCAATACCATCAAGCTTCAATTCCGGACTTTGGGTCTGATTCGTCGTGTCCCGCGCCCGGAGGATGCCCGTGTCTGGTGGCAGTTGACTACCGCAGGTGAGAAGCACATGACGGCCCTGATGGCGGTACGCAAAACAGCGCCTCGCCCTGCCTGAGCTATCTTGTCCTTTTTTGTGATGCGGCTTGAGCGCTGTGTCATAGTCTGACGCATGTTTCCTGCTAGCCTTTACTCACGTTATTGGCATTCCTGTATGCCGCGTTTGTGAGGTTTTTCATGCGCAAGTGGAATGGCTGGGGGGATGAGTCGACTGACTTTCCTGCAAATCCCGGCATCAAGTCTTTTCTCAGGCAGGAGCTGGGCGATTCCGGCGCCTTGCGTGATGCCTCGCGGGACGAGGTGATTGCGACAGTGCCTACCTCCCGTCTGCCCTCCCATCCTCTTGTATCGGTTGATCCCTGGTTGCGTGTATTGCATGCCCGCGGACAGAGTCTTCCGGACTGGCTGGCCTTGCGTTCGGGTCGCATGGCGCCTTTTCCCGATGGTGTGGCAGAGCCCGTCACCTCGGCTGAGGTACGGGATTTGCTGGCTTGGGCAAAGGCCGGTGATGTAACGGTCATTCCCTATGGCGGCGGTACCTCGGTTGCGGGTCACATCAACCCTCTTGCGGGCAGGCGGCCTGTCCTGACGCTTTCACTCGCCCGCATGAACGGATTGATTGGTCTTGACCGGGAGTCGCAACTGGCCACGATCGGTGCGGGTGCAAATGGACCACAAGTCGAGGCCCTGCTGAATGCTGAAGGCTATACGCTGGGGCATTTCCCGCAGTCTTTCGAGTTGTCCACGCTGGGTGGCTGGGTGGTAACCCGCTCCAGTGGTCAGCAGTCGATGCGCTATGGCCGAATTGAGCAAATGTTTGCGGGTGGTCGGCTTGAGACCCTGCAGGGCACGATGGATATACCGACCTTTCCGGCCTCCAGTGCCGGTCCGGATTTGCGGGAAATCGTGCTTGGGTCGGAAGGGCGGATTGGCGTGCTTACCGAGGTCAAGGTGCGCGTGACGCGCCAGCCGGAGTGCGAAGAGTTCCGGGCGTTTTTCCTTCCTGACTGGTTGTCGGCCAGCACGGCCATTCGTGAACTGACTCAACTGCGGTTGCCGTTCTCCATGTTGCGGTTAAGCAATGCGGATGAAACACGTACCCAGCTTGTCATGGCAGGTCACGGCAAGCAGATTGCGCTGCTCGACAAGTATCTGCGTCTGCGTGGGGCGGGTGATGGTCGCTGCATGATGATGGTTGGCCTCACCGGCTCACGTGCCACGGTACGTTTTGCCTTGCGTGAACTTGAGCGGCAATTGGGCCGGTATGACGCAGTGGGGACGGGGCAGCTACTGGGAAGAAAGTGGGCAGCAAACCGGTTCCGCTCGCCGTACCTGCGAGAGTCGTTGTGGCAGCTTGGCTATGCGGTTGATACGCTGGAAACGGCGGTTGACTGGCCACGGGTAACGCCTGCACTTGAGGCAATCGAATCGACCTTGCGTGATGGCTTGTCTGATGAAGGTGAGCGGGTGTTTCCGTTCACGCACCTTTCACATCTTTATTCGCAGGGCTCGAGTATCTACACAACCTATGTGTAC